>Ga0126335_1000479_pt1 | contig 19301 bp, 9 predicted proteins | sample OlaspJWI45metaG_FD_108409 | JGI IMG/M metagenome (GOLD analysis project Ga0126335, IMG submission 108409) | Marine gutless worms symbiont microbial communities from Oahu, Hawaii - Olavius sp. 1 OAHU.JWI-45 metaG | ecosystem: Host-associated > Annelida > Digestive system > Unclassified | place... | reverse complement strand
GCAGTTGTGTATGGATGTTGGTATTACAGTTTATGATTTCCACAAGATGTCTGTAGGTACTATGCATTATGTTGTATTAGAACATTTCTTATCAGTTTGATTTGATAAAAGGCGGCATGTATGTGTCAGAGCTGCTGTATAAGGTGTACTTGTGTACTTTGGACTATCTTTCTGTCTGTCTGAGTCTGTCTTGGTTGTTTTCTGCCTGTTTGTTGGCGAATAAACGTAAACATATTAAATTTTTAAGACGGGTGCCCAGTATTGAAAAAAGTCAATACTTTGCCTTCTCTATTCTAACTAACCAAGGAATGTCAGAGGCGCCCCTTTCCAATCGCAAACAGTTTTAAACTATCTGAATGCTACTATTAGTAACCTCTTGTAAATCTGAAACCCCAGATTTGCATTTTAAGGCATTTAGCGACATTTGAAATAATTACAGAATTGATTAGAAAAATCAGTTATTAGCTGGCTTTTATTACATGCTAGGCCTATAACTGATGTGTTCTTTGTAAAACCATCATACTGAACAACAGTTACGAGACGTTTGTGTGAACGCAAATTAAAACGAAGTAAAAAAAGATTTTTGACTTATTGTATCGATAAGTCGTTAATCAATGTCAATTTGAAGTAATTTACAAACAGCAAATATTAGTGCTGAAACACACAAATTCGTGGAGTAGCACATATTTACTATTTGTGGTCAAAATATCACCATAAACATTAAAATTTAGTAAAGAATTTGACAAATAATATCCGTATAATACTATAAAATGTACATAATCATAGTAATAAATAATATTTAAAATTGTAATTGTACTTATCAGTATCATTACTCCACACGTATTTTAAAGCTTATTACATACAACTCTGTTACACTAGCGAAAGTTGCAGTTACAAACAGACCGAGATACTACTTTTTACCACACTTATTATGGCAAAAGAACAATAGGCATTCGTACGCCAATGACCGTGCGTTTATGTGTAACTAACATGTATACTAGACTTTCATGCAGTAGCCTACATGTGTTTTTGCATGACGAACATTGAGATTGCACAGCTGAAGTAACGGAATACCGAAAGTCGTCGAAGTTATTGGTATTTAAGCGCCGTCCACACGGGGATACCTGTGTCCGAATGCATCAGTGCCGTGTGTGAACGCCGTTTTAAAGAAATCTTATCAGACCGCAAACCGTTTTCTGTTTAACGGAACAGCATGCATTTTGTTGACGCGAGGTTATACCTTTAGTTCAGATTCGGATATCGTTTTGTCAAAATTTCCGTCTGCTGAAGTTTTTTTGGTATTCCTTGAATTTTTCTGATGTGCTGATGTGCCGTTAAGAAACTACTCACTGTGACGGGCCGAGGCACGGAAAGTCTGTGCTTCGTTAGCTGAAGTATTTTTATTTTATCGTCGCTGTTTGTCACACAGTCACGCCGTGCGACAAGCAATGATGACACATTTACACAAAATTAATATTGCTGTCTGTCTACGTACTAACAACGAGGAAAAAGGAAGTATAGTTTGATGAGTGGTTTTTTCACAGGCATGTTGTTTGTTTATCGAGTCAAATTGTCACCCGATCTCGAAATTCGCAACAAAATATGCACGACCATGGCACGACCGGATTAAGAGCTCTGAGCTGGATACACTTGTCATATCCTCCCCTTATCCTGTCGTCCCTAACCTTGCACTGGAGGTCCGGGGTGGCGCCACGGTTTTGCAAGTGGAGGAGACAGCAAAGTCTACGAGCTAAGCGAACAGTCATTTTTTGACCTCCCACTTTTTGGTTATTAAAGGGAGGCCCGCTGTAAAATTTTTCGTCATGGCTGCGGGCCCTCTGAGCTTTAGGCCCTGGACTATAGTCCCGTCTGTCTAGTGGTTAATCCAGGCCTGATAACATGGCGCATTCAGTACAACGCGTCTCAGCGTCTCGATGTCTCGACCGTGGTCTACTGGCGCTGACGTGGGAGAGTGCAGATGGCATAAACTGTACACAATGGAATGATGGAAGAATGAGGGCTTGGGATGCTACGCTTGGTAGGACAACATTGAGTTGGCGAAGCTCGGGTGTGGATTCATCCGCAGAGCACTAAGGCTCTTGTTGTACCAGTCATCTTCTGCCGCATCCTAGCACAGAACAGTCGTACTCAAACTGACATTGTGCACTTCATAAAAGCTACATTTTAAGTCTACATTGCATCACAGCGACACGACAGAACTTGCCCCTGACTTGTTTTCGAGTCGATAAACTACATATATATTGACACGTGCCATATCCCGTAATTTCCATTAACTTTTCCATGGCATCTCTAACAAGTCGAAGACTTCCCCCTAGCAAATGTCACTCACGGGAAAGTTAGAGAAATCGTTATATTAGAATTAGAAAGTATTTTGTCTCATTGTCTGAACGACTCAGAAATACAATCAAACTTTAATTTTTCGAGTCTTACAATAGCATTCTATTTTAATTCAGTTTCAAAATTTATCCACTTTTTTCGTTTAATTTATTCCAAACAGCATAATCGTAAGAAACTGTGAAGTGTCAACTAAATAACAAGCTTAGCGTCAAGCTGTGATTAGATCGGCTTATCGTAACAGGTCTCGTTTCGTAGCCTATACATTAAAGCTCAGATCAAAAACAGGAAACAGTTTCCAAAAATGTGACGCCGCGATTTCAGTAACAAATTAGTTGCGTAATGTCGTGTCTGGTTCCTCGCCGCCGCAATGACATATTATAATTTTTATGTCGAGTGAGACATGGTTAGTTCTTCATAATTCATGTAGGCCCCTATATACGACTACTGTTTAAAAAGTTATTCAGCGCCTGTGAAGTCGTATTTTCTTTTTTGCGACTTTTATCTGTTGAAGATAATTTGCTAGAACATCGTTGGATGTGAAATACTCTTGCTATCAGCAACAGCAATAGCACTGAGCTGGTGGAGGCTTGACATGATACAAAGTGGAGTCACTGACCAGAGTGAGTCCGTAGTCTGCAGGCATCGGAATCCGTTGTGTTGACTGTTGTCCGTGCGCCGACGTCGCCGCCGCCATGCCTGGCATATTGCTTCCTGTCCCGGCGTACATCCCTTGCATCGACCCGGGCATCCCCGCCGAGAACTGCGTGTAGCCTGCTGCAGCGGCAGCAGCTGCAGAGTTCATGAACTGATGCGGACCGTAGCGGGCAGCCATCGAGTTACAGGCGGGGTACGGGTAGGCTCGTCCGGCGTGATGATGCTGATACATCGACCGCATCATTCCGTTACATGCAGCAGCTGACGGCGCCAAAGACTTAGCAAGTTGCTTCTCCTGTTTGCGATACTTGGCTCGACGATTTTGAAACCATACCTGTAACACCATTATAGACCATTCGTCGAGTTTTATTACATCCACTAAAACGTGTAAAACATAATATGTGTTGACAGGCTTGTGCCTAAATTATGGTATACCACGATCTTATAATTTGATTAGAATGATATTAGTATTGTCCAATAATTAAGTTTCATATTTGTAATTCTCAGAGGCGGTTTATTGTATCAACTTAATTGCGAATTGTGAACAAGTGCTGTTTTAACACTATGTTCAACTGGAACTTTGTTATAAAGTTATATGCGTGAAATTTGATACAATCCCGGTTTTATCTTGTAGAAGTCAGTAAGTATGATTTTAAGTTGCTCACTAAAATGACGTTCAAAATATATTTAAAAATCATGATATATTTTCACTATATCAATAAACTCTTACTCTGCTTTTCAGCCGAAGCTGTATACAATGTAAATTTACTTTTTAGGCTGCATCGAATGCATGAGATGCAGACTATTGTTACCGACGTGAGCGGTGTCTGTCCGTCAGTCTGTCTGACACGCGGCTACTCGGCGGCGCGTGCAGTGTGTGCGGGGTTATTCGATGCAGCTTTTACAAAAACACTTTGGCCTTTTGTTATTCGGTTGCTGTTACTGACATTAAAACTTTCACAAGCTTTTGAGTATGTTTTGAAACGGATTCTAACTTGTTAACACGACGTACAAACGTCGACAAGCCGCATAGAACGCATCATAATGCACCCGCGTTGCCAGCTGTGTGAATTGTATATTGATGCTGCTGCCTTTGTTTGTATTGTATATGATACCTGTATGCGAGCTTCGTTTAGTTTGGTGATGCGGGCCAGCTCTTCGCGCACGTAGATGTCTGGGTAGTGGCTCTTGGCGAACGCCGACTCGAGTTCCTGTAGCTGCTCCTGTGTGAACGTCGTCCGGTGTCGACGTCGCGCTGGCGTCTGACAAGTCGCCGCCGGGTTCAACACATGACCGGAAGTCATTATACTATTTCCGGCTGCAGCGGCGGTAGCACTGTGAAGCAGGCTGCTCACACCTTCCGACTTGATCTTTTTGAACGCCCCTTCCACCACTTCACGCACGTGCAGTTATACCAGTTAGCAAAATCGTTTCGGGGCTGAACATTCTGTTTTACGGCCAATCCGAGAATGAATAAAATATAGTGCAAGTATGTCATTATGATTTTTCTGCAGCATGCCGACTTCTGCGAACATGTACTGTAAGTTACAACCAACCCTGTACTCCTGAATGTTTGTGGCTGATCATCTATGTCATGCTAGGAGTCGTTAAACCATAATAACTGTAACGGTAACTCCTGAATGTCGACATATATTGACATTTACCTTTTGGCTACAAATAGCATTTTATGACGCGTAAAAGGTTTTACTTAGGCTACTTGCTTAATTATTTACTTCTGTCAACTTGCACCCGAAAAATATATAGTTATGGTAATTTTGCGAAATGCACTAAAGTTGAAAAGCTGCATGTTATACAATTACGTGTTGCGTTGTTTATACAATATTTGCTATATCTTTAACGTTTAATATTTATTATGTTTACGTATACTATTAACGTTTTTACTTTGCTGTGTCGAGTTGCGGTTTAATAACTGCCATTACTCAATTACTCAGCGACGTCACAGTGACACAGTATACTACTCTCAATAACAAAACGTTGTTTCGTCGATAATACTAAACGCTAGCAAGTTTTTTCTTGCTCATTTAATGCGATATTTTTGTATTTTGTATATTATTTTTGCTCCTTTGTTCTGAGTTTGGTTGTCAGTATTGATTTCTGGAAAAACTGGTTTCCAAAATAATTTATTGCGTGACAAGTGGACGTAAAACTGTACTTACTTACTTACTTCCTTACGTCATTTCATGTACGATAAGTTGATACGTAGCTAACTCTGTGTCTGTCTCTGTCTAACCTGTGTTGTCAGAGAGGCCTAGACCGCGAGGCGGTGCAACAGACGATATGCCTCCAGTTGGCGCAACTGCTGTCGAGAGAGACATCGACGTATTGCCGCCACAACCACCAAAACCTATGACGTCATGTGTCAACGCATAGAGTGATGACGTCACACCGCCACCAAAGTCGCCGCCGCCGCCGAGCGCGTCGCATTTCTTCTTGTCTCGGTGGTGCATGACTCCCGCCAGCCGGTCCTCGCCAGCCAACCGCACGAACGGCGGCAATAGCTCGCTGCCCGAGCTCGACGTCGATGACGTCATCAACTTGTTCATTTCCGCTCACCGTTATGACGTCAGCGACGACTAACTTACCTGCGCACACAGCGAACCATTAACTATAGTTCGGAACTTGACCTTACATTTAACAGTATTTTTTCTTCTTGACTTGCGCTAAAATAGAACCAATGTCGCCATCGATGACTAAGCTATCAACAATTTTTAAATTTTTATTTACACACTGCTTCTCTATTTATTGAGGCTTGCCATTTGCTTATTTGCCATTACTTCTTTTCACGTCCATGTTCCGAGTGTTCCCTGCATTTATCTATGTTTTTGCATGCAGGAACTATACTCGAAAGAGCAGAGGTAACGAAGGCAGGAATTTCAAGACGAGAATTAGGATTGAATTTTTGAATGAACGCCGTAGTCTCTTTACTTTGTAGTCCGTACACAACTTTTTCCTATAAAATAAATAAAATGTGCATTTTGGTAAGCTAAGATAACCATTTCAGATACTGTAGCAGTGTAGCAATGTATAGTGCTCGTCAGCAACAATTTGAATGATCCTCCATCCAAGAATTCACTGCACATTTTGCCGACTTAAACTGAACTGTAAAAATTATGCGATTATTGGCACAGTCCCTGCTGTTTATATATTTTCAAATAGCCTGCAGATGCTCTGCATTCTACGTCACCTGGTGTATGTTCGCACAACCACAGTCCCGACATGTCGAACACGGTCTGCCAATGATAACACTATAGCAATGATCAACAACAAGTTTGCATGATAATCGAAATATATTCCTACTACGAAACAGCGAGCGCCTAGATAGCGGCACGTCTTGTCGTGTCGGTGTACGACGGCCGACTGTGCGACTTGTTACGCATCTATTTACCTCGACGTCATCATCATCATCATCATCGTCGTCGTCGTCGTCATTGAGTCACGGTTACGAACTTTGCCGCCGCTGCAGTCGCGAAAATCTGACTATGCACATTTTCTCTATCGACGACCACGCGGCAAATCGCGTTCGTTGGCGCGCGTCGTATATAGCCTGGCGCCGCCGCCGCCTCCTCTCTGCCTCTCAAACCTGGTTACCTTGATGCCAGAAATTGATGACATTTTGCCCGACGAGGCCAGGCGCCCGCTGCCCTGATGACGTCATCATAGCGCGCGTTATCGGTATTATTTTTCGTCACCGGAAAACGAAATCTGGTGCGATCGGCCGACGAGTCCGATAAACAAATATATGCGTGCGACGCGACGGTCGGGTCTGTCGAGCCTGCAGCTATGTGATGCTCTTACCTCGTCGTACCCCGGGCTGCTGACAAGACGGGAAGATGACCGCAGCACTGTGATGTCACGACTCACAACTTCAACGCGACGAAATGCCAAGTCTGTGATAAAAGTGCACGAAACGCGACGAGATAGCCACTGAACAGCAGCAGCAGCAGCAGCAGCAGCAGCAAAAAACTGAGATGATCTGTGGTCAGGAGAGACAGACAGGCAGCACGTGCCTGTCGTGTGACTGGACATCTAGTAATACGAGCAATGTCGACCGTCAGTCATTCGCGTGACTCGCGTTCGCCAGCGACAAAAGACGTCGTTATATCGTTGTCGACGACGACGGCTGCAGCGGCTGGACGCGAGTTGGCGCCACTGTCGCGCGCCACGTCATTTAGCGTCACCGCGTCGACAGCAAACTTAGTTTGTGACTGACGGCACTGGCAGCATGTTGGACAAGGGCGCTTTAATAACCGGCCGCGCAGTCCGCTCATGCACGGAGACAAGGGACAACGCGTGTCTTGCTGAAATTTGAAGATCAACTCAGACATTATTTGATGATTGTTCCAGTTCCTGTTTAGTGTTTCAACACTAGCAAATATTATTGTACGTAACAAAAAATGGTCGTATGCCTAATGCTCAACGAAAAACGTTCAAACAAAACTAACGTCTGAACGGTCTGATAAATGATAATGCAATGAAATAAAATGATTGATATTACGTTTAATGGCTTTAAGTCAATCATCGTGCGTAAATTGTACAGATAGTAATAAATTAGCAGTAATAGTTACAATTAACGGTTTTTCTATGTCATCATCCTTGATTCTTTATTTACTGAGACTAAACATGTCGATTTCACAGTAGTAAATAGTTTGCTCTTGATATGCGAGGGCCTACTAGTTCGCGCTAAATATTTCTGTAGGCATCACACGACTTCTTACAGTCACAGGTCATGGCAAATGAGTGACAACGTGAAGAGCAATAATTTTGTTACGTTAATAGTGAGCAAAATGTATTTCGAAAATAATAAAACAGCAAAAGACAGGCCTCGCCTACGAAACGAAAAAATTGTACGATGCACTCCCAACAGCCCCGGCGCTTATATGGGGATTACATATAACTGGTTGGATAAAATATTCTGTTACAATTTCGTTTTTTGCTAGCAGATCCAATACCGTTCAAGATTATTAGGGCAAACTTGTTTAGCATAAAGTCTTCTGAGACACACTACATTCCGGCGATGATTCCGCTAATCCGCTATAATGAAAATGACACTAATATTATCTGTCAGTTGTTACTATAAGCGTGTAGGTTTACGTGAAACATAAATAAAATGTCTTTGAAATGAAAACATCCTTATCCTTCTGTATGACAAACACAGACAGTTCAAACGTTGTGAAAAACTCAGTGTGAAATGTGAAATTCGACGCCTAATAACGAATATTAAGCAACTACGAATCATGCTTGGTGCTGGTGTACCGATCGTGTCTATAACAGATGGCCGTAGCGCTCTTGTCACAACAAAAACAGTAGGAAAAGTGCGACATTTCAGTGAGCGTATGGCGGAAGTTGGACTGCAGGCTGCAACACGGCGCTCCCGCCTTCTCTGCAGACGCTACTGGCGGCAGTGCAAGGCTTCAGCGCGTCGACAGCGACGGCTTAGGCGAGCGCCGGCGGCGACGAATCGGCGACCGCGCCTGGTCGTCGCTCGCTCGGATTATCGGCATAAAACGGCCAATTTGCCGACCAATGATTGCTTCTCCGTCGACCACGTGATTCGATTCCGCGCGCCGAGATTGCTCGCCGGCGTTGCACAGCCGCCACGCACAATTACCGATCGGAAAACTTCGTTACGTGCAGCAGACGTCGGACCGCGCCGCTACACGGCCGCACGCAGCTGACCGCGGGTCCCTAACGAACACGACTGCCCGCCTCCGTCGTTGGCTGCCGTACGTTAACTCGTTCTCTCGTCTGCAGCGACATGAACCGCCTGAGAATTTGCATTGAAATCGCGTCGTCGTCGTCCTCGTCCTCGCGGTGGGTCGGCGACCTTGGAACAGCGTCGCGACTCCTGTCGAGTAACAGTGTGCACGCCAGCTAGCTCGCTGAATTGTGCTTTCATGATGTACAACAACAGATGCTTGTAGCCTTAGTGTTGATTTGCTATTTGCATGCTACACTACTCGAGTTTGTGACAATAATTTCAACTCAACTACTTACAAAACGGTCGCGAATTAAGCTGCCTAGGCTCACAGAATACCTGGGACAGTTTTCAACACAGTAGCTTTGCTATGGCTTCTAAGCCATGGGCCTTCAACGCAATGTGCAATGGGGACAGATAAATACAAGTCTCGTTTGAGTTGGCCTCGTCTCTACGGTCATTTCTTAAACCAACATACAATGTAACTTATGAAAAATAAAAAAGAAGACTCATCGGTAAAACATATAGCCTCCGGCAACTTCGTTAGCCGGTGGCTAAAAATATTTAGTGCTAGGTGTTTGTGCTGCAATAAACTGCTGGCGGCCTGTCTGCTGACAATTTAACAAAATGTTGTTAGCGTTATCTGTGGACAGACAAAATTACACTACAATGCCAGTGCTAAAGTTGACGCAAATAACCACTTAAGCTCATATACCCAGCTGCGTGTGTGATTGAACTTGGCTGGGAGTGCTTGCTGGTTTTACAGCTGCTTATTCATCGTGACCTAAGCGCCCAGCTACAACTTACACAACGACTGAAGCCATCCTTACAATTTAATCACATGCATATATTTTAATCAAGTAAAATTAAACTACACCGTGTTCCAGAAAACGTCCCACTTTATCATTTACTGTAACTTTAACATGCGTTCATCAAACGGACAAAATTTGACACATAAAAAGAAGAAACTCAGAGCTAAAAATACGAAAATAGTTATCAAAGTTAAAGGTCAAGGTCAAATGTCATCAACTTCCAAACACTTCTAACATTCACCATGGGACATTCCCACCAAGTCAACAAATCAATTTCCGATCTGTAGTTTTCGAGATTTTCTGAGGACAGACAGACTCACAGACAAACTCACAGACAGACAGACGCCGCCAAAAACAATACCTGCTCGCAGCATAGCTGGCGCGAAGGTAAATATAATACACTGATACAATGTGTAATTGATAATTATGTATAATCGCCAGCTGTTGATATATGTGAAACGGTGAACCCAACAACCACGAATAACCACGCAATACTAACCACGCCCAGGCTGGCAGGCGCGTAATAACAACCCTTGCCTAGCCGTTACATTACATTAGAGTTATTTAGAGTGGCCAAAAGTACAAATCCTGCTAAACCACTACTATACACGGTGTGCAGAACTAAAAGCCGAAAACAGTTAAGAAGGAAATGATCGTGAAAAGAGATAAGTTTTGAGGCGGTTTCGAAAAACAGTCAGCGTTGAAGCTGAGGTGACGTCGGGCGGCAGACTGTTCCAGAGGCGGCATCCGGCAACCGGAAACGCACGATCGCCGTTCTTAACCCATACTTCATGGGCAGCGCCACAGACAGCAGGAACTATAATGAAGACCAGAGACGCGAAAAACGTATGAAACTGGATGATTTTAATACACAAACGCATAATACCGGGCGCAGCCCGGTCCGGGCCGAAGGCCCGGCTTGCTGCGGCCGTAGTAAAATCGCGCGTGTGTGCGCGTACTATTTGTATGTTTTGTATGTGGTTGCCGCTTCTGACTAGTGTGTAGTTTATCGGCGTGATGGAAGTAGTTTTTTTCAGCGTGACGGAAGTACTCACAAAAACTACAAAAAAGCGTGAAATTTTTCTTTTTGCGAAGGCCTCTGAAGCTGAAATTTGCACATGCGTTCGTCGTCGGTATTTGACGTCTTTTGCTGGTCTTCATTGTGAAAATTAGCCAGGATTGACAGAGTTAAATGCTGCCGAAAATCGGCAAAACAGCCAATTGTGTGTATTTAAAACGGGTAATGTCGTATCACAACAGCAATTAGTGCACTGCAGAATCGACAGGTAAATAGTAGACTAATTGAATGTATTGTTCTATAATGTGAAATTTGTAATAATAATAATAACGATAATACCGGTCCTCTCATCTCTACGTCGCTTGCAATGAGCTCCGCTCTCCGGGCGAGCGACCGGAGTTTAGGTTTCCTAGTGGGTTATTAATCAACGTGAAACACGCTCATAATGTTGTATCTGTGCTCTCTGTAGCTTATATCTTCATTCTGTCTATGGACGTGCTTAACTGTGCTGCACATGACTTAATCTAAAATAGCTGGCCAGTAAACGTGTAGTATAATCGTGTATTAGCGTGCTTCTAACGACGCGCGCGCTGTCCAGACCACGAAATCGGCTAAAGAATGTCATTATGTTCGTCATCCGTTCCGTACAAGTGCACGCGGAAGTAAATGCTTCGCGTGCAACTTTCATTAGTTGTACAGACGAGGGCGTCTCTACGGGCTAAACTGAAACCAACACAAATACAGCCAATCCTCCATTCTGCACATCGCTGTTCTATTCGTTGAGCTGCGCCTAGCTAAGTCAAGTTACAGTAAAGCTATCATTTTAACGCTAGGCCTATACGTAACGTCGCTCCATATTAAACAAGTTGCACCTGCATATCATGAGTCATTTCGAGAACATATGCAGTGGTTGAACATGTCTACGGAAGTAACAGTGTGCTGCTTTTATAGTGCAACAAAACTCGTACTTGACGACAAACTTGTTTTAACGAGTCATGTCATTGACCACAGTCGTCCAAGGGTCGGGTCGACCCACGGCTCATGTCAAAGTTTTTGCAAATTACGGCGGGTAGGGTAGGGTCGAAAATTCTGAAGATTTATTTTTTTGTCTGCAGCGTCTGTTACTTTTTCTTCTTGTCTCTACTTTTGTATAAAAACGGGTAGGGACGACTGCATTTAAATAGTAGGCCTTACAAGTAGTCTATATTCAAAGATATTTTACGAACTAACTAATTAAACAAAAACTGAATTGTAAATGTACAAAAGTAATTTTTCATACACATAGGCTAATACTGTATTTTCACGAAAAGAATACTGTGTGGTTGACTAATTGTAGGTCCTGCAAATGCAATACTAGATTCATGATAATAAGTTCGTGCTGACGAGTGACGACAATCAAAAAAAGACAAGATAGAGCACTGCAGTGATTTGATCATCATCGGAGTTGGACTAGCGTGTAACTGTCGATCAGACACAGCGGCGGCGCGACGTGTAAGCTATGGCCACTATGGCCATAGCCATAGGCCTACACTTTTTTCAAAACAAAGTCCTCAAGTTCTGCCTTTTACGTGAGAATAAAGTGTTCTTGGCAATCTCTTACTTTTCATTTTTGTAACATGACCAAGCCATTTCTTCTTTTCAGTATCTTTTCCAGTAAGGTTTCCTCCTGTTGCAGTCTTTGACGACAGCTATATTTTGTATCCTGACCCTTCGAGTTATCCCAAGAATTCGTCTTTAACTCTAAGCCAACTCTTTCAACTAGGCCTACTAAAATTTTGTTTTAATCTGCTTTCGTCATGCACCATCATTCAACTCTAGCAGGATTAAGACACTTTCAAAGTCGCGTTTCAACAGAATGCCGTTCAGTTTGTTAGTCTGAAAAACTTCAGAAGAACTATTAGCGTCCGCAACTACTGATAACATTATCGCTTGTCGCTTCATGGGCAAGAACTAACTTGGGTTGTTAAAGAGAGATCACGCATAGTTTTTTTTGTAAACAAAATCACCGGCATAAAATCAGTTTGATTGGCATTGGCTAAATTCGTAAGATGCACCCTGATAAAACATTGCTTTGTTGATCCGAAAGACCCAATGGGGCGTTGTCGCTTCATACGATAATATTGCGAGAATATATTGGTTCTTTTTTCCTGCTGTACAGGGCATCACTGTACAGTACGCCATTTGGTCCGTTACGGTCGCCAGAAATGGCCATAGCACTTTTCAAAACGTGGCGACGCCCCTGATCAGACATGGCAGACGCAGCACACTCATCGACCGACAATGACCCGATGGACATGCAATGGAAGAACAGCAGCGCCTATCTGTCCCACGACAAGTCTTTGTATTCAGCCGTGGCTGCCGCGTCGACAAAACGCTTTTATTCCGAGCCGTTCCATCGCTATCCCGCGAGAACGACGTCCAAGACGCTCCTATTGCAGGTGCATTGCACGATTCCACAGTCTCTTGCTACATGCCGAAGTCTCTCCAGCGCGACATCAACCATGGCGTTGAAAAGGCAACAGACTACATTAGCTTATAACCTTGTGTAAAACTATAAAAATGCTAACATTTTTCAAACGCAAATTACGTTAATGTCCGCGTCTTTTGTTTATAACTGCCAAGATTGTTTTCTATTAGGCCACAGACCTATGCAGAAATGCAGTATCAACAAAAGTGTTTACGCAGTACAATTTAATACATTTCTTAACTAAACACTGCTCTGATGCTCTAATCGGCGTAACCTATTCAGTCATTTTCAACGAACATGTCGTATACGCACAAACACATCAATCAACGTTGGCTACAGAGGTGTAGTCTACCTGGCTACATGAGCAGCACGTGATATTCGCAATTGACGCTTACGTTGGCTGCTCGACAGTGAGCTGCGGCTGTTTCAGGATGTTAATGGCCACAATAATTGATATACTCTACTAGGCAATCCAAGAATCATAGGCATCAGCTACGAGCAGACGTGACGTGATTGGTCGGTGAGCATGACCAATGAATGACGTCACTGTGACGTACCGCCCACAGAACACCTACAGCCCTTCAGCAGCAGCTCAATCAGTGCGGCCTCCATAGACGCGCTATTGACAAACCGAGACGTTGATCGACACGAAAACCGACATTTCTATATCAAACCCAATCTGTCATGCAATCCAGGAATGGATCCAGAAAATGCCGGTGCAGGATGGGGTATTGTCTGTTAGTATGGCCTAGGTATCAAAGCAGCCAAGAAATGTGAATGGTGGTTTACCAATCGGTCTTCATTACTTCATTGCTTTCCTTTTTCACATTTAACAGATCGAGTTGAACTGGATGATACATTTATTCCAGCACAAAGCAAACGATGTCACTGTGCAACTCTTAAGCAGTCAATTGGGCTGTCTGTCTGTCGTCTGAATCCAATAGTCCGTCTGTCAGACAGCCAGTTCGTTGGTATTTAGTCTGCTCCCTTTACGACACCCTATCAGTTTAGTTCCATGCAAGCCTAAGCGGTGACCACCTACTGTTCCGGCTTACCGTCACCATCCTACGTGAGTGAGTAGAGGTTTAACATCAGATTCGACACTTTATAGGTCATTTCAAGGACGATTTTTACAGGTCAGATGACCCAACCAACAGTGTCAAAGCACTGAAGAAGCCAGTTGGCCACTGAGATAGGCTTCAATCCCACTAGAACCAATCCACTGTTACAATATGAACTGTAGGCAACTGCCTCGGGGTAATTACAGCATAAGGGTCCCAGTGTGACAAAAACCAATCTGCTGGACCTATAAGCTGCCTAGAACATTGCACAACAAGAGTATTACACCGTACTATAGTAACTACAGCAGCTGTGTTAATGTTCCCTCTTTTACTCCAGACCGTCACCACTAATAGAATGAGGCCACCGAGGTTGAGGGCTGGTCACCATCCTACAGCATAGGCTCGGTTATGTAGTACTCGAGGCCGACGGTGCCATCGAGTCAGACTCGAGTCCGTATTTTTAGGAGTCGGACTTGAACTCAGACTCGAAGGCCGAGAACTCGAGACCTATGGACTCGGACTTACCGGACTCGACTACAGTTCAATACGACTAAAAAGTTAATTTTAATAATCTTACAACAGTCTTCAACTGCAAATTTGGCAGATTTTCTCATTGTTGGATATCACTGACTGTACAAAACCTGTATTAACTGCCCTTTGTTAGACTGTGAATGCTGAATTTTAGTTATATTCGGACTGAACTCACGACTTCTACTGGAAGTCTGTGGACTCGAACGAGCCCCAAGAACCTGCACTTGAACTCGGGACCAATGGACTCGGACTTACTGGACACGACTACATCACTGCATAGTGCATAGGCTACGTTTAATAGATGGTTAATGCACGTTCCATCAGAAATGCAGCATGCGAGATACAGTCGATACGTGAGTGAGCAGAGGTTTAATGTCCCACTCGACACTTTAGAGGTCATTTCGGGGACGATTTTTACAGGCCAGATGACCCAACCAACAGCGTCAGAACCACTCCACTGTGTTACAATATGAACTAGGCTAACTGTAGGCAACTGCCTCTAGGCTAGTCACAGCGAAAGGGTCCCGGTGTGACAAAAAACCCAATCTGCAGGACCTATAAGCTGCCTAGAACATCGTGCAACAAGAGTATTGCACTGTGCTATAGTAACTAGAGCAGCTGTTCCATCAGAAATGCAGCGTGCGAGATACAGATGATACGACAATGCAACACATACCTATTGTAAGTTGCGTTTTGTCAACAACCCTACATAATAAACGAATACAATATAATACGACCAATTATGAACCAGTGTCGCCACCTGGCGACTCAATAAACAAATAGACAAACTGGAGTCTCAAAAATGACAGTACGGTACCCGAAGATGATCGAATACATGCCCACACAAACATGGCAGAACATGTAAAACTGTAACTTAAAGTTAAATCGGTACATCTACTCCTGAGTGTTGCTCACACGGGAATACTTAGAGACATGTAACTGAAGTGTTAGTACATGTCTACACTACAGAGTGAGGCAAAAAGTGAAATCCCCCTTTTGGACTCTAACTTTGTAAAGCTTAATCAATTTTCAAACTTCTTTCATTGCTAGAAAGTGCATGAAATTTCCAACAAATCGCACATAACAACTCTCATTCAAATTAATCAAACATTGTTCACGAAAGGTGCCAATTTTATGTTGGTTCTAACTTTGTCAAATGCTATCCAATCTTGACAATTCTTTTACTGTTGGAAAGCAAATAAAATTTCCAATAAAACCCACATATTAATTTCCATCACATCTTGAATATGTCACTGCACTACCTTGGGAAAGTTAGAAAGCCTAATTTGTTTAAAAAAATTACAAATGTAACAACTTTAAAATGTGTCACAGTCTACAAAAACGAAAGTGGCATTTTTAACAGCTATTGATATTGTTCAATAGTTCCATAGCTGCTAAGTGTAGCGTTTGCCTGGACACATGCGTGAAGATGCCCACACCACTCATCAATTGCATTATCAATTGTGCTATGGTTCACTCTGTGGCAAAGATTCAGCAAGTGCTGATTTACTCTGTCGGTGTTATGCACCCATGACTGATGAACTCACTGCTGCATGACACCATGAAATCCTGTAGTAGACCAAACTACAGTCGGGCCTGTTAGGTGACCACCGATCTGGGCAAATGAAAGCGGTGTCGCCTGGCTCAGAAGGCTAGCAGCACGGTCACCACTAAAGCAATTTTTTGCTACGGCAAATTAGGCCTTTTAACTTTCCCAAGGCAGTGCAGTGACCTATTTATAGTGTGGTTCAAAATAGCACATAGATTTTGTTGGAAATTTCATTCTTTCCAGTGGTAAAAGATTATCACAGTCGGTTAACATTTGACAAATTTACAGTCCAAACAAAAGTGGTACCTTTTTATGGCTCACGATGTACATCCCTACTCTAAAGAACCAATAACAAGAATGCTTTCCAAATCTAAACCCACAACCTGGGCTCAGTGCTCTCCAAATCACCAAACCAAGATCCAGTTTGGGAAAATGTTTCATGTTTTAATTTTCTAGCAACAACAGTGCCTGCACTTTCAATTGCATTAATAAACAATAGTGAAAACAAAAAGCAAACTAAAATTCTAGAGAACAATTCTGTGAACTATCTTCAGCATGGCTCTTAATGCACAAGCAAGAAGAAGAAGCAAAATAATTGCCAGTGCTATTTCTAAACCAATACATATACATTGTGAGCCACAAAAACACACCACTTTAATTTTGGCTCTAACTTCGACATATGTTGGTCGATTTTCAAAATTCTTTTACTGCGGAAAAGCGAATGAAATTTCCAACAAAACTCATATAATTTCTACCATAACTTAAAACACGTTGCTGCATTTGACAAAGTTAGAGCCAAATTAAAAGTGGCACATTTTTACAGCTCACTGTATACATGTATAATAACGCTTCTGAACAATCATAAACATAAGCTTTGTAACTCAAAAAATATGAACTACAAAGCATGTCCACAATATACATATACAGAACCAAGTGCAGAATAGAAAAGCTGACTTAGTACTTAACAAAAATAAAAACACAAAGAAGGCAAGTCACTGACTCACAAAAGTCACAGAAAGAAATACAAAATCAGTAGCTGCAAGAAGATGATGTTAACAATCACAGAAACAGTTGCTCATCATCCAAAGAACTTCGGAAGAACCAGATATGTAGCCACAAGCAGCACAATGATGGTACCTGATACCTCGGGAATCTACCACAAAGAAAATGACATTCTCCCAGTCCGTTTCTCACTAAATGACAAGCAACTGTGCAGCTGCCAAATAACACTAATACCAATATTCAGAACGATATAAATGGTGCTGTTATCGTGACAGTCATTGTCAAAGTTCACCACGTACACCAACTGTGCTGGTCTCAAGGTCTCAAGTGACATTTTAATTTTTTTTTACAGATTATGATACTACAGTAAAACCTTGTTAGCTTGCCACCATTGGTACCTGGCCAAATTGTGGCAAGAGGCGAAGTGGTGAGTTAACGGGTGGGGTGTAGGACAAGAGTTGGGAGCACACACAGACCTAGGCCTACAGTATGACCAGCTGCATGAGCAAGTCCTTCTTATCAGCAAACTGTACTGACTTACATAATAGCATGCTGTCACAGATAGGTCACAAGAGACAGAAGTCTATTTTTGGGAAACAGCAGCACATTTAGCCAACAGAAGGCTTTAGTCTGACAGCGGCTGGTGTCATCCAGTGTGGTCTGCTCAGCAGCATGGCTGGTGTCCTGGAATGATGGGCAAAATACAGCTGCAGTGCTGCACTCAGACACAGTGGCACTCACTACAGCACCTGTCTTGGTGGGTGACCCACCCAGGCAAGTGCTGTGAGCCATATGGAGAGTTATAAAGGTCAGTTTACATAGAGTAAGATGCATCTATGCCTATGGCAAGAAATGAGTGCGGCGACTTAAAGAAGTAAAATCCACAACAGGAAATCTGTCCTGGGCTTTCGCACGGCAAGGAGAGTTTGGCGAGTTAATGGGGTTTGACTATATACCTAATTATCTATCTCTCATAAAAAGACTCCCTGAATAGAGACTATAAGAAAACCTAATAGCCATTATATCGAGCTTGATGGATAAAATAGCGGATTACAAATAATGTTTTTGTTTCTCCTATAAAATTACTAAAATGTCGCTTGAAACCTTTTAGCACAGCACAGTCAACATACAATAAGTGTGGAAAAGTGCAAAGTGGCTGCCAACCGCTGGAGAAGTGCAACCAACTTATGGCATAAATCTGCTAGTAGGCTGCTATTGTTTATACCACCATCACCACTTAATAGTACTCAGCACATGCTGCTACTAATTTGCCATGCCACAGAGAGCAGAACGCTAAGCTGATACTGCAATAACAGTATGCAGCCCATGCCTAAGGTTGTATATCAAAGTGATTTTGGCAAAAAGCACGAAAAATGCCTGCAGTGGGATTGGGACGCTATCTTAAGATCTCACACACAGCACACTGGAACTATTAAATAGCAGTTTAAGTTCGGTGTGACAACGACGTTACCAAAGTACAAAACTATTAACTATAATTAAAATATGGTATACAACAATTAAAGATACAATTGCTACATGCTAATTTATGCATTCAAAATGTTCACAACATGATCAACGATCGGCTTCTGGATATGGTATGCTATGACACTGTGACCGACCTGGCATCCAGCGTAGACAAGCAGCAGACCTACAGCTTGCAGTGCCCACTTAATGAGGTCAAGCAGCCGCGGCTCCGTTATCGGCCCTCGATAGTAGCAGACGGCAAAACTGATGACAGCAGAGACACCAACGTATGCAATGATCAGATCCTGATGTGAACTGACAAGCACGGAAAGATTGTGCCAAACAGATCCAAGAATCCACAATGTCACAGAACTGCCAGCAACCAGGGACAATGCCAGAATGCTCGTTTTCTGTAAAACACGGAAAAGTAGCTGTTTAACTACCATGACCATGAATACAACAAAATACAACTTTAAACAACACGCTGATGTACCTGTGCTTTTTAAAAAACATACATAAGCCATATGTAACAACAACAACAACAACCGTTTAACGGCCTTTGTTCCGGGACAACCTGGGTAGGCCGGTACCAGAAGAAACACTCTGCCTTCTGCCTTAGCATAGGGCTGTGCTGCATTCAGGCTGGGTTTCCCCACCTCCTGTCTTCTG
>Ga0126335_1000478_pt1 | contig 19341 bp, 12 predicted proteins | sample OlaspJWI45metaG_FD_108409 | JGI IMG/M metagenome (GOLD analysis project Ga0126335, IMG submission 108409) | Marine gutless worms symbiont microbial communities from Oahu, Hawaii - Olavius sp. 1 OAHU.JWI-45 metaG | ecosystem: Host-associated > Annelida > Digestive system > Unclassified | place... | reverse complement strand
TAAGCCTCTACTCACTCACTATTGTATGAGAATGCAAAGTTTGTGGATGGAGTAGTGGGGTAGTGCATAGGTTGATTCAACAAGTTAATCAACGCCAGGCCCGGTTAATACTTGGATGGATGACCGTCTGCCGACATTTATGTATGTAACCAGCCAGCTAGGTCGACTCAGACTTCCACTTCGCCGAGGTCGGTGAATGAGGACCGGCGTCGGCTGAGAAGACACAAATGGTGGTTCATTTCATTCATGGATAAACGCATAGATGTGCATCGTGCAGGTAACACTGTGTGATCACATAAAGAGGCGCTATAATATCAAGTGTCCTGTATCTTTTAGTATCTTGCAGTGCAAAGTTGAGTTTTGGTCTATACAGGAGCAGTTGGTGCTTCTGGCTTTGCTGGACAAGTTGGTGCTACCGGCTCTCAAGGTTCTCCTGGGGCAACCGGACAGTCCGGATTGGCTGGACAAGCCGGAGTTCCTGGGGACACAGGACTTCCCGGACCCGCCGGTCCGCGTGGATTTACCGGACCTTCTGGAAGTGTCGGAGTCATCGGTGAGACGGGATTACAAGGACCTCTCGGAGCCACTGGAGAGTCCGGACCAGCCGGAGTGGTAGGGGTGATTGGAGTGCCGGGAAATCCTGGTCCGGATGGTAGTACCGGTGCAACAGGCAGTCCAGGACCTGTCGGCTCTCCAGGCGTCAAAGGCTTACCAGGTTGCATACATACGACGTTACGTCACTGTTTTACTGAGGATTCAGTTCATTTCAATTTACATGGCATACGTACACTATAGTGCTACATACACCGTGTCTAAAAAACCGGACCACTACGATTTTTTGGCATAACTTTGCCAAAACAAGCCGCTTTTCATAACTGTTGTCAGGGAAGATCACGAGGCTGTTGCCTACTAGAGGTGCCTAGAAAGTTTGGTATACGTCGAGAACCACCTGCGTGGTTACTGTAGTCACCAGTGCATCATTGCAAAACAGCGCGCGCTGGTCTACCGCGCAAGTTCGATAATGAAGTTTCTTGCGGTCTTCATTGATAATTGAAGTTGTTTAAAACATTTCATCTGTCCACACAATGCGAACTATGATAAACAGTAAGTGTTCAAAGTGTTGTCCTTTTGTTTTGACAAAGTCAAGTCGCTTGCTCTACTCTATTGCCTTGTTAACAATGGTCTGTTCAACTTTAGCCCGGACTTCCACCAGTCGCTGCTTCTGGGCCATGTCACGTACTGGCTTCTTGTATGCTCCCGCGTGCAGTCCCAAGTCTTGTACTCAACTGTGTTAAGGTGTGGACTGATTGGCGGCCACAAATCCACTGATATGAAGTCGGGTGTTTCTTGACGCAGGAACTCGACTGTCCAACGTGCACGCTGGACTGGTACGACACCGGCGCACTGGCTTGCTGGTAACCTGTTTAAACACACCTTACGCGAAGCCTTGTTTTAATTAGAATTGAGCACGTCAAATGATGTTGATATTAGAGCATTTTGGTGGAGTTATGCTAAGAAGTGACGCGTGTTTTCTAAGAAACCCGATTACCAAACTTGCGCAGTAGACCAGCGCGCTCTTTTGCAATACGCCATGGTTGCTATAGCAACTACGCAGGTGGTTCTCGATCTATACCAAACTTTCTAGGCAAAACTAGTAAGTAGCTTCTTGATCTTCTCAGCCAAAAATTATCCACAAGCAACTTGTTTGGCAAAGTTATGCCAAAAAATCGTGCGGGTCCGGTTTTTTTGAGACACCGTGTAGTAATCCATAGAGTGTGTACACTGGAAAGATGGAAATACATACAGAATACAAACATGCATATACATGGATAAAGTTTAAAAAAACAAGTGAAAGTAGTAAAACATCACGTTAGCAAAAATACACTCTATAATATTTAATTAAAATGTTTGCGGTGAGATTTTTTGAATATTGTAAACGAGCTAAAATCGACTTTAACATGAGTCAGATTGTTCCGTACTTGTATCAGTCTAATACTATAACTATTAATGCGCTCATTGCTTTGGGATATGGGCATACAACGTTTAAAATTGTGACGTTGAAGACAAATACTAGTTACTGTTGCGTACAGGGATAAACTCTAAATGCGATCCGTGTTTATATCTTTGTAAAACTTTGTTAGTTGCTACATGTATAGTGACGAACAATATCGTTTTTTTCACAGTGTGTTATTGGTCAAAATTGCCAACCATGTAAATAAAGCCAGGATTAAACCTGTTTTCCAAAAATGTTTTTTTATGTTTTGCATTGATTGTCCGTTTAGTTTATGTCTTCATTGATGTACTGTTGAGCTGCTGCTAAACACACGGCTTTATCCTAAGCTGTAGAAATTAGTTTGCATGGATAGACATGGTTGTATGTGAGAGCAGGCGGTGCTGGTCCGATGGGTTCGACAGGACTGGCTGGACCACAAGGTCCTACAGGTGATGTTGGAGTCATAGGCGACACCGGACTTCCTGGAGCTAGCGGATCTCAGGGTCCCTCGGGTTCTGCTGGAGATACAGGACCAAGTGGCGTCAAGGGAGTGATTGGCAGCATTGGGCTGCCTGGATTACAAGGTCTGGTCTACTTGCACTCTGTTTGTAAATTTATACATAAATAATACATAAATTTATATATAAATAAATACATGTACAGAGTGGGCCAGAAAAGAAAGAACCCCTTTCTTTTTTGCCTCTAACTTTGTATAATCTTAACCGATTTTTAACATTCTTTTACTACTGGAAAAAGTAAAAAAAATTGCAACAAAACTTGCGTCGCATATTCTGCCACACCTTAAATATGTTGCTGCATTACCTTGTGAAATTACTTTGAAATTGAAATTGGCTGCAAATCTGTAAAAAATGCAAACAAAATGCAACAATTTCACATGCATAAAATAGAATTAATCTAGCTTAATTAATTGTTGTTGACTTACTTATTATCTCTTTTAGGTCTGTTATTCTATGAAATAACAGATAATTTTTTTAAAATTTAAGTAGGCCGAGCATACGACAGTGTACGACAAGCAGTGATTGCCCTGTTTTATTTGGTCAAATCTGTTGCCAGCAAACAGCTCTGACCACAGTCTGGTCTACCACAAGATCATCCAGATCATCCAGCAGCAAGTTCGTCAGTCATGGCTGTATAACACCAATAAACTGAAACAGCAGTTACTGCGTGTATGGCGTGACGTTGACGATAGCATCATTTACGGTGCATTGATGCGTGGCGTTGGCGTCTTTAAGCATGTATACAGGCAAATGTTGGACAGCCTGAGAAACTGTTATGGCAGTATCTACATTTATTCAGTTGTTTGACATGGAAATTTTTACTGTTGTCAAACCAACGATACAACATTAAGTGTCACTTATTAGATCATAAAAATTTATATGCAAGAGGACATTTAGGCCACGTCACTTTATAGGCACTTGTGCCAATGACCAGCTGAGCTTCACGATCCATGGGTTGCTTGTGTAAAACTATTAATGGGGTGATTTTTTGATAGTTGTAGGTGTTTTGTGAATTAGTCAGTATGAAGATGTGTTGGTTGTGCTACAAGGCTCGGCGGGAACTGCAGGACCGTCTGGCTCTCCTGGCGCATTTGGACGCACTGGTGCAGTTGGGGTCACAGGTCCTGTCGGTGGCACCGGATCACCTGGAGTGGCTGGACCTGTTGGCCGCACTGGCGTCGCAGGACTCCAAGGACCTCTTGGAAACACCGGATCAGCTGGCCCAGCCGGCCAACCAGGACCGCCTGGAGATACCGGACTTCCCGGACTTGAAGGGTCTCCCGGATCCACCGGTCCTTCTGGTGCTATCGGTTCTGCCGGAGGTATTGGAGTTCCAGGGGCTGTGGGAAATGCCGGCAGTCCAGGCCCAGCTGGAATGCCTGGACCAAGAGGGGCTGTGGGTCCTAGTGGTGGCGCAGGAGATCCGGGTCCGGTTGGATTACCTGGAGAAATTGGGAGTTCCGGTAACGCGGGATTGCCTGGAACCAAAGGTGATGTTGGATTTACTGGAGGGGACGGTGCCACGGGAATGTCTGGAGCGCCTGGGATGGCCGGGCCTAGGGGTCCTGTTGGATTTACCGGTTTCTCTGGGCCACGTGGGCCTGATGGTGGTAGAGGAATTGCTGGGAATGCTGGAGCAACTGGAGTGATGGGCGAGGCTGGGCCCCAAGGGGCTCTTGGACCAAGTGGACCACAGGGGGCGGCAGGGGATCAGGGACTGCAGGGTGATCCGGGTGGTAGAGGTCCGGATGGAGACACGGGTTTGCATGGTGGTAATGGTACTGTTGGGGCACCTGGTTTGGCTGGAGTGGCTGGAACTAGTGGTCCGCAAGGATTTATTGGAGCTAGCGGAGTAATGGGCACTGCAGGCGTAGCAGGCGACGTCGGTGCCACGGGTAAGACGTTTGATTAATTGGCAGTAATTAATAGCAAAGTTAACTTATTTACAAGCCGATTAACATAGGACTCGCAACTAGTGCGATGTCGTCACTGTGTCGCATCTGGAATGATAAGTGCCGTTCAAACCCAACGAAAATCCATCTCTTTAAGGCTTTGGTACTCTCAGTACTTCTCTTTGCTTCCGAGACCTGGACTCTCTACATCACTGATATGTAGACACTAGAGGCCTTTCTACTTGAAATGTCTTCGTCAAATCCTCGGGGTCCCATGGCGTCAACACGTAACTAATTCAGTGACACTGTCCCATGCTGGTGTCGGTCCACTAGCAGAGCAGATCGCCCGCCGACGCACAGCAACTTTTGGCCACATTGCACGACTGACCAACAACGTTCCAGCTCGTCTGGCCCTCCGTTGTCAGATCGACGCATCTCTCAGTTATCTTACAAGTAAAAATTGAAAACGTCGTCCTGGTCGTCCTGGTTGTCCAAGGAACAGATGGCTAGAGCTTGTTCGGCAAGACTCTAACTGTTCCACACTGCTGATCTGTGGAGGAAGGCGGTCTTTCGTGGCCATGATGCTAGAACGACGCTACGGCCCTCGCCGGCTACGCGGATGATAATGGTGATGATGGTGATGAATTAACTGGATAATTTTAGCGCCAATGTTCGGTAACGTTTTGCCGAATTGATTTCAGTTCACATTCAAAAGCACCAGCGACAAGGGTTTGATGTTATTTTACAATAATTCAGGATCAAAATCCAATGATTTGACATAAAAACGTTCTTAAACATTTCCAAAATTTAGCAGTTAGTGCTTGGTCATTTTTTTCTAACAAGTTGTTACTGTTTAGAGCTTTATCACATCTGGTGTCCCACAACTGGTTCAGACTATGGTACCATAACACCAAGTTTCGGTAAGGTACCATATTATTAGACTACTGAATTCAGACATTACGTCTCACTACTGAGTTTAGTCTAGGGCACCATAACATCGTAGTGTAATAAAAATCCACAGTGTTTGTATCCAGGATGGTGGTTTCGAGTTTGCCGTCGTGATCTGAATAATTGACCAAGAAGACGCGCGCTATCTCTGCAATAGCTGAGCTCTTGTTTATTATGGCTGTTGTGTTGTTCTCTTGCGGTTTCTTGTATATGGATGAAACTAACAATAACTAAATTTTTAAAAATAAAGAAATTTATGATATAATATAACAATATTGCAGGTGTGCCCGGTCCACCTGGAAATACCGGATCACCTGGAAACACAGGAAGCCAAGGAGAGTCTGGAATTCCTGGATCTACTGGACCGACGGGAAGTCCGGGCTTTACCGGTTCTCCTGGATCAGCTGGGGTGAAAGGCGTCGCGGGGGGTTCTGGAGTCCAAGGTGCCACTGGGTCACCTGGATCTATAGGATCACCTGGGAATACCGGATCATCTGGATCATTCGGTCTTCCAGGAGCCGTGGGAAATCCTGGAGCTACCGGGAGGCAAGGACCGACGGGTAGTCCGGGAACAGTTGGGAACACGGGACCCGAAGGTCCCAGTGGAGATGTGGGTGCGACCGGTGCCAGTGGGACCAGAGGAGGTCCTGGAAGTTCTGGGGATCCAGGTGTGGTCGGAGAAACGGGTGGAACTGGAGCATCCGGACAGGAAGGTTTCAAGGGAGTCGATGGAACGATGGGCTTACCTGGTCATACCGGAGAGCAAGGTCAGGCTGGAGCAACCGGCCCATCTGGCCTCATAGGGTCGTTGGGGGAAACGGGTGCGATGGGAGTTGTTGGGGTAACTGGAGGCACTGGTGCCCAGGGACCCCGTGGACCGACTGGCGAGCGTGGACCGGCTGGGATAATTGGAGCAGACGGTGTGATGGGACCTGATGGACTGATTGGTGCTAGTGGATCACCGGGTATGAGAGGTGTGGCTGGGCGTAAAGGTGACGTTGGCTTGGAAGGAGCAGCGGGTCCTGATGGAGAGGCCGGATTTACTGGACCAACTGGAGATACCGGACTACCAGGTTTGATATTCTTTTCTTTTTTCTTGTTTTCTTCTCCGTCAAATGGTTGATGATAATGTTTTAACAATATTTCCCTTGGTGGTTTTCGCGTACTTTGTCGATTGCTGTGCTGTTCTCTTGCCAAGTTCTGCTTTTCTAAATCTCGGTAAAAATTAGTCAGAAACCAATCAAAGTGTATTTACATGTTGCGAGCAAGTATAATTTTTGGCGGCGGCTGTCTGTGTGTCTGTCTGTCCGCACAAAATCTCGAAAACTACGGATCAGAAATTGTTGTCCATAACTTGGTAAAATATGGCCCATGGTGAACGCTAGAGGTGCTTCGAAGTTGGTGACATTTGACCTTGACAGTTGACCTTGATAGCTATCGTCACACTTATTTAACCTATAACTTTCGAACGGCTTGACCTAGCAACTTCTTCGTTTTCTGTGTGGAGATACGCTTTGAGCATATCTGTGTCCCGATCTCGTTTCAAGGTCATAGGGCCAAGGTCAAGGTCAGGCAGCAAAAACGGCCGCGCGCAGGTTTGTGCTTCCCTCTGACACAGTTTATTCTGTTGTTTTTGATCTGCCGGGAGCCGTGGGAAATTCTGGAGCTAACGAAAGACAAGGACAGGAGGGTAGTCCGGGGATAGTTGGGAGCAAGGGTCAAGCCCCAGGTCTCATGGGAAGGTGGGAGCGACCGGTGGCTGTGACATTAGTTAAAGCCCATGACAGACGACCCAAGTTCTCCGTCCAAGAAACTCGTACGAGAAACTCGCACGAAAAACTCCGTTCGTATGTCATGCATTCTCGTACGAGTTTCTTGGACGGAGAACTTGGGTCGTCTGTCATGGGCTTTAGGATTTTTCTTAGCGACAGGCCGGTTCTAGCAAATCCAAGTCATTAAACACAACTACATGTAAACAGCCTGCTGAAAAACATGTTAACGATTTTAATTTATTGCAGACTGAAGAGCAGGCTGCATACCCTCCTACTGTGCATGGGTCAACGTAACCTTCTACGTAATATAAAGCGTGGTGTAATGCGTATCAGCTTTCAGGGTGAATGATGCTGAATACAAATAGTGGACTAGTGGGTATAAACGCTAACAGGCTGACGCACGGACCGAGTCGGTTGGCTTTGTATGAGCGCCGTAGCTGCGGAGCGAGTACTGTTAATTTTTTACATTTATTACAAATATCATTATTGTTATTTGTTGGCGGTTTTCAGGAGTCGCCGGTGGAATTGGTGCTACCGGTAATGCGGGATCCTCAGGACCCAGAGGTCCCTCTGGATCTCCTGGAGCAACTGGAGAGCCAGGCACTGTAGGCCAACCTGGATCAGCTGGAGCAGCCGGTTCAGCTGGTGTTAAAGGACTTACGGGCGGTGACGGAATCCAGGGCGTGCCTGGAGCCACTGGTTTACCCGGGGCAACCGGTGCCTCTGGAGCGGTTGGGTCTGTCGGTGTCAAAGGTACTGGTGGCCCGATTGGAGCCAGAGGATCACTGGGAAATACAGGGCCTGCTGGAATTCAAGGTGTTGAGGGTGAAACTGGACCTGCTGGCGCAGATGGTTTACCGGGCCCAGCCGGGGCGTCTGGGCCGGTAGGAGAGGCTGGAACGGTAGGTCTACCAGGAGCTGCGGGCCCACTGGGCAACACTGGGGCTACCGGGACAACTGGAATGGCAGGGGCTCCGGGTACTGGTGGTTTTGTTGGCATAACCGGCGCCACTGGCAGTACCGGATTTAGCGGATCAACTGGTGCGTCCGGATCGAATGGCGTTCCTGGAGAAAGTGGTCCTCCCGGACTTCAGGGTCCAGCGGGATTGGCAGGATCTCCCGGACCAGTCGGTGTCGTCGGGGTTAAAGGTCTACCAGGCCCCAAGGGTCTCTCTGGGCCAACTGGTCCTAAGGGTGAGGCAGGAGCCCAGGGTGTTTCAGGCCCACCAGGCCCTGGCGGAATGCAGGGGGCCCCCGGTACTACCGGATTCTTCGGAGTGTTCGGATGGACTGGGGTAGTAGGGGACCCTGGCTTTGTTGGAGAGACCGGGCCCCCAGGGGCTATCGGACCGCAAGGGGCAAGTGGTACGGTGGGTGCCCAAGGTTCCCCAGGTGGTCCTGGAACTCTCGGATCAACCGGATCAATAGGAGAGTCCGGTGAGAGTGGTGAACGTGGTCCGAAAGGTGGTGCCGGTCCTCCAGGAGCTACTGGCATGGTTGGTCCCGTTGGACCAGCTGGCCCTCAAGGGACAGTGGGAGCAGTTGGACTGAAAGGACCGAAAGGTGACACAGGTCTGAATGGAGATGTGGGGTTGAGGGGTGCTGCTGGCGCCACGGGAAGTGCTGGTGTTGTCGGTGCAGTGGGCGCAACTGGGGGTACAGGACAACGGGGTGATATCGGAGCTAGTGGTGCTACTGGACTGGCTGGCAGCGTGGGACCCATTGGGCCACCTGGGGCGACTGGAGCTCCAGGACCGTCTGGCAGTATAGGTTAGCCTAGCTACTCTATATTTCATGTTCTTAGATAATTTATTTGTTTTTGCTACCTATAGTTTAAGTTATTTTATTTCATATCAGTTTAGTTTTAATATAACTTAGTTCAATGTGATTTATATTGGTTAAAATGTGATGGAAGTAACTCTACAGGGTGGGCCAGATTAAACGGGGCCACGCATTTCAGCTAATAACTTTAGAAGTGCTGCTCGGATCTTCACTATTTTTGGCAGAAAACAAAGGCCATGTAATTCTTAATATGACAGCATAATCTGCATACATTAATTGTGCAAAATTAAAGTGGCGGCATCTTTTGAATGAAAGACGTGGTAATAAATAACAATCGGCCATCGTCTTTCGTTGTGTTGATCAAAGCTTTAAAAGTAAAAAAATCACAGTAAATTTAACAAATAACAACAATGACTGACATCATTGTGAGATAGCTAATTACTACCATCACTGGTCTCAAAAACTTAGGTAAGTAAGAACGTTTTTGCACGGTTTAATACAAGCAGAGAATGTTTTCGTGGTCATTTTTATTCGCTAGTTGGCGCGGCTGCATTTTCTTAAATTAATAGCCTTATATGAATATTATGACTAAGAAGGAAATAATGTTGAAGTGTGCCAAGAGTGGTTTAGAACTGATCAGTATATCTAGAGTTACAAGCTATTGAAACGAGTGGTCCCGTGTAATTTTGCCGACCCTGTATTTTGGTGGTTAGGTGGTTACGGTTTAACTGTTTTTTTTAAACATTTGATGTTGGAAGATAATATTTACTCATAAGGTTTTGACTGCACAGTGACAGTTTTTGCTATTTACAGTTTCGTGGAGAAATTTTCTCTGAATCAACAGTTTATATTTTGTACGTTGTGAAGTTAAAGCACTTGGTTTGAAGTTTTAAAGAATTGAAGAAATCATAAAGTTCAAAAGTTTGAAATAGTTTGAGTTTAGCCGTCAACAGGTTGCCGTTAAAGTTTTTTTAATATAAAAACTTAATGCACTCAATGTATTGCTACTGTGGCCAGTACCTAAGACTTTGCATGCAGGATGTCGTTTACAACGGTCTGGCTGTTGTACGTTTTTGCCAGTTACTTTGCAGTTATTTCCTAGAACCTGCGACATTTATTTGGTGTTTTAGGAGCGAAAGGTCTTCCTGGAACAACTGGTCAGCAAGGACCGACTGGACCAAGTGGACCAGAAGGATTTCAAGGAGTTGTCGGGGTTGCCGGATTACCTGGAAGTACCGGAAGTAGTGGAGCAACAGGTGCAACCGGATCAACTGGGGTGATGGGAACCGTAGGGGGTCCTGGTTCTGTTGGCCAACAGGGTGCCAGAGGTCCACGTGGTCCTATTGGAGTCGAGGGAATTCAAGGAACAGGCGGGACTGTAGGCAGGTTTGGCGGTAGAGGATTTTCCGGTCGACGTGGACCAATGGGGGTATTAGGTACCGTTGGGATGGAGGGTGTTCCAGGTGGGACTGGTCCACCTGGTCCTGCTGGAATGATTGGTAATAATGGCGGTCCCGGACTGCCCGGCGAGGTTGGTCCAACAGGAGATATAGGATCGATGGGAACTCCAGGGGCCATTGGAGAGTCCGGAGTGCGTGGAGTTATCGGTGTGACCGGATTGCCTGGTCCTGCCGGATCCCTGGGTGCAACCGGACCTGCCGGGATTGTGGGACTCACTGGAAATACTGGCCAAACCGGATCTACTGGTGCAACAGGCCAGCCCGGACCAAGTGGTACTGGCGGACATACGGGGGCAACCGGCCCAGCTGGTCCTCGAGGGCCTCATGGAGCTATCGGCCAGCCTGGTGGAAAGGGTAACGTTGGTACTGGTGGAGTACAAGGTACCCAAGGGCTACCAGGAGAACCTGGAGCTAGAGGGCCATCTGGAACGGGAGGGGTACTTGGTGCAATTGGAGCTATTGGACTCTCTGGAGCGACAGGGGCGTCTGGAGTGGAAGGACCGTCTGGAACTGGTGGAGTGACTGGCAGCACTGGACCGGATGGTACTACGGGCAACACCGGACCTGTCGGAGTTAGAGGTATGTTGATATACCTGCTTTACATGTAAATTATTATTCCTTGATTAGTTGACTTTAGATAACATTATGGGAATAATTAATTAATTATTAGTTTTGTTATGTAATAAATTAACTATTTACATGTTGAAATTCACTGGGCCAGAATTAAACAAGAACAATGATTTTAAAGAAGGGTAAAAGCAGTTCGTGAACTTCACCTCACAGCTACGGGAAATCACATACCATATGGGATCACACAGTGTTAGCTGCCACCCGGCAAAGATGACTTTCCCGCCTTTACCCCAGCCGAAGCTGGTACTCGATTTAGCGACTCCGAAGGGAAGGCTGAGTTGACCTGGGTGGTGGTTTCATCCTTCAGGTAATGCGCAAGATACCTAAACAAAATAACCGGCAGTGCCGTGACCGGGATTCGAACCCACGACTACGAGTCGCAAGTCCGACAACCTAACCACTACACCACTGAGTCACCTAGCTTGGACTGGATAGAGCCACTTTAGCTCCACAGAGGCTATAAACTCAGCTCACGCGTCTTTGTCCCCCTTGATAGAGAAAGAGAGGTATTGTTAATGGTTACCAGCCCTGAGATGTGTACTATTGCCATCGATGATTCCGGGCGTCTGTCAGTCAGCGTGTCTGTCTGTCACGCTGTGCGATAGCTGTGCAAAATGGCTAGACGGATCGACGTCATGCTTGGGATGCAGACTACGGTGGAACCAAGAAACATTGTATTAGACGCGAGTCCCGCTTTCTCCTACGGATACGATGCGACCTTCGCCAAATTACTTTGGCCACTTGTTTCACTGCAGGTGCGACTGGAGCGACGGGTGGTCAAGGGAGTGTCGGGGCACGAGGACTGAAAGGTTTTCCAGGACCAACTGGAGCCACTGGAGAGCGTGGAGTGCGTGGTTCCGTTGGTAGTACTGGAGCAACGGGCGCTAGTGGACCACGTGGTATGGCAGGTCACACGGGCACACCTGGAGTGATGGGTACCGCAGGTGATACAGGTAATATAGGCCCACGAGGGGCCACGGGGGCACCTGGACCAGTGGGCATCCCAGGTGGTACAGGAGCGAATGGAGTGGTTGGGGAAGTAGGTTCGACTGGAAGCAGCGGACCTTCAGGACCCAGTGGTATTGCCGGATCACCTGGAGTGGTTGGTGTAAGGGGGATGCCTGGAGGTACTGGGGCAACTGGGCCTTCTGGGCCGGATGGGGTTGCCGGAGGCCCTGGTCCTGGAGGTGCCCCAGGGGCTACGGGGGCAACTGGTGGTTCGGGACTTGCGGGTCCGGTTGGAATAGAGGGTACAGTAGGAACGGTTGGGGTAGCTGGTGACACTGGGCCAGCGGGTTCACCTGGAGCTATCGGCAGCTCTGGACCACCCGGAGTCCGAGGTGCCCAAGGATACACTGGCCCATCTGGTCCTTTGGGACCAAGTGGATCCGCTGGATCACCCGGATTACCTGGATCAACTGGTAATACAGGTGCTACAGGTGAACGTGGACCCAGTGGAATGATAGGAGAGCCTGGTACAGGAGGTGTGGGAGGCGCGGTAGGCAGTATAGGGGTCACCGGTATGCAAGGTTCGATTGGATTCAGTGGTTTGCCCGGTCCGGAAGGGGCTTCCGGGTCAACAGGTGCTACCGGATTTACCGGAATAACAGGTCACTCTGGGCCATCCGGACCCAAAGGACTCCAGGGTCCGGCGGGTCCATTAGGGGCTGTCGGAGAGGCAGGAAACGCTGGCCCAGCTGGAGACGTTGGTTCTTCTGGAGTAGTTGGGGAAGCTGGAGAAACGGGATGGACTGGACCAACGGGAAATTCTGGAGCACCTGGTGAGCCCGGAGTGGCAGGAACAGTTGGTGAGACTGGGCCAACCGGACCGCAGGGACCGGTGGGGGCAACGGGACCACAAGGAGCACGTGGGACTGAGGTCGGAGCTACTGGACCGGCAGGATCTCTTGGAGCAACTGGAGCAGCGGGACCCATAGGAACACAAGGAACTGGAGGTTCCACCGGACCTGCTGGAGCAAAGGGAACAATTGGCGTAGTCGGTACGTATTAGAAACTTTTGTTGCTATTTCTGCATGCAGACCTAATATCAGTCAATCGATTACTTTTTTTCGAACACGTTGATACAATGAAAGCGCAGCTGGCCTACGAAAATGCCACAGATTTATTAAAAGAAAAGTGTTTAGTCTAATAATAATAATTTATGAATAACGTTGAGATGCAGACTATTGTTACCGATGTGAGCGGTGTCTGTCCGTCAGTCTACCAGTCGCGCGGCTTAACTCGGCGGCGCGTGCAGTGTGTGCGGGGTGCGGGGTCATTCGATGCAGCCTTTGTCAAATTACTTTGGCCTCATATTTAAAGACCAGTTGCCAACTTCGAATCAGAAAGTCTGGCTGTAGAAAGCTACGCTGTTGAAAATGTGCAACACAGTTTTAATTCTGCCGTTTTATTATTCTCGGATCTGTTATAGCTAGGGATTGCAATCACGTGATTTCGGAATTAAGAACCTGTCCGGAATCTCGGGATTTCGGGATCCCGGGATCGCAGTCACTAAGTATAGCTAACGAGATGTCAGAAACAGCGATACCCGATAGAGTGAACTAGGCAGTTTTGCAGACTCTGGACCTGTGTTTGGAGCTATCTGCCACCGCTCCGTGTACTTAAGTTTCAGAGCAGACTATACATATTCTGTTCGGCCTTCGGGATGACTTGGTGCGTCCATAGGCTATTTAAACACTATAACAATGGCGCCTTGTAGTTTTTCTTACTTACTTACTTACTGTTACTTACTTAATTTGGTTGGCGGCATGGTGTAATGGTTAGCGACGTTGGTCTGATCAATGAAGTTAATCAACATCAAGCCCGGTTAGTACCTGGATGGGTGACCGTCTTCGGACTGGTAAACCATTTACGTATGTAATTAGCCGACTAGTGAGGCTTGACGTTCTGAACAGCTAACAACTGTAATATCCGTCACGTAGCGGTCTTGGGCAGACTGTTAACTCACCGTGGTGGTGCTTAAGCCAACTCAGCCTTAAATTTTTCAGGGGTCGGCAAATGAGGACCAGCTTCGGCTGGGAAGGCAAAGGCATGTACGGTTTATTCCGTTTGTGGATAAACGTGTGGGTGGCAGGTAAAACTATGTAGTTCCTCGACAATGCGTGCCATACCTGGGTGCTTCTGTGGCGAGGTTCTCTCACGACGAGGCGCTATATCAAGTGTACTTTATTTTACGTAATTACTTACTTACTTTAATGCCATCAGCAACTGTCTGTTTGTAGGTGATACTGGACCGACAGGGCTGGCGGGAGGACCTGGCGGACTGGGAAGCTCTGGTGCTACCGGTCCGACAGGTGCGCCAGGGCCAGAGGGATCTCACGGAGCCACGGGCGAGCCTGGCCCACCTGGCCTAGTCGGCCCACAGGGCTTCACCGGCGCCTCGGGTGATGTACGAGGTCATACGGGTGAAATTGGTCCAACTGGGCCTCCTGGGGATCCAGGGCCATCCGGGTTGATCGGCGCTCTAGGTGCGGTTGGAGTTGTAGGAGTGATGGGTGGAACCGGTTTCACAGGGGCTTCCGGTGATACTGGACCAATGGGAGACACAGGTTTCACAGGCAGCACTGGTTCGACAGGCATGACTGGAGAACTCGGAAATACTGGTGAGGCTGGCCCTGCTGGCGAGCCGGGCACCGGGATCGGAGCGACGGGATTTACTGGACCAGCTGGACCAATCGGGGAATCCGGGATTGATGGGGTGCGAGGTGTGGTTGGCGCAACTGGTGCGACCGGTGCCACCGGGGTTGGAGCGACTGGACCCAGTGGTCAGGAGGGAATCGTCGGAGTGACCGGGATAACTGGAGCTACCGGATTCACTGGTCTAAGAGGGGCACCAGGACCTCCAGGAAATGTGCCGGGAGACACGGGATCATCCGGAGAAATGGGGGCGACTGGACCTGAAGGCCCAATAGGAGACGTTGGCGCCAACGGAACCGTGGGGGCGACCGGCGCAACCGGGGCTACAGGGGCCAAGGGAGAAGGTGTTCGAGGTGATCCTGGAGCTACTGGTTTAGCAGGTAGTGTTGGAGTCAAAGGAGATATTGGAATGACTGGTTTACCTGGGCCTCGTGGTCCTAATGGTACTGAGATTGGTGCAACAGGAGCCCCCGGGGTTGCAGGGGTCGGAGCAACCGGCGCTACGGGGCCACGTGGAACCATTCCCGGAGTGAAAGGTGAGATTGGAGCAACAGGTGAGACGGGTCCACGAGGTCCCAACGGCACAACCGGTCCACCTGGATCCCTTGGAACGGGAGGTTCCACGGGGGATACCGGATTTACTGGGCCCACCGGACCACCTGGCCCCACCGGAAGCCCGGGAACGGAAAAGGGTGCGATCGGAGCAACTGGGGCTACCGGATCATCCGGATATACCGGACAGTCTGGATCCCCTGGAACTGGTGGTACAGGCGGCGTGGCCGGGGAAACTGGCGGTACTGGCGACCCCGGACCTCAGGGTTCTATCGGAGTTCTGGGCACCACTGGAAATACTGGTTTTACTGGAGCTACTGGGCCGACTGGGCCCATGGGTCCTGCTGGTGATACCGGGGCACCGAACAGCGTGCCCGGGGCAACTGGAATGACAGGAATCACTGGCTGGACTGGACACGACGGATTAGATGGAGAACCCGGATCACCTGGCGTGGTAGGCGTGAAAGGACCTGTAGGACAGCCTGGGGCTGCTGGGGCAACAGGAAGACCAGGACTGGTCGGCGCAGATGGGGTTCCGTCCACGGATGTTGGAGTGACGGGGATGCGTGGAAGACCTGGAAGTAAAGGTGAGTCCGGTGTGCCAGGACAGCCTGGAGTTGTTGGATCAACTGGAGAGACGGGTCAGGCTGGTGCCAGGGGTTTTACAGGAAGTCCAGGATCCGACGGTTTGCCTGGAGATACCGGAGCATCCGGTTAGTGCATCTCGGACTTTGTTAACGTAATATTAACAAGTCGTTTGGTATTAATAATGTAAAGATTATTGACTTCTCAGGTTTATAAAATGTGTGTGTGTTTTTTCTTAAAATTTACCGTTTTAGGCTGCATTGAATGCATAAGATGCAAACTATTGTTACCGATGTTCGCGGTGTCTGTCTGTCAGTCTGTCTGTCTGTCACGAATGCACCGAATGACCCTGGCTCGGCTTCATGTTGCGGGTAATCGGCGGCGGCGCGTGCAGTGTACGCCGCGTGCCGTGTACGTGGGGTCATTCGGTGCAGCCTTCGCCAAATGCCTTTGGCCTCTTGTTTTCTGTACTGCGGTGTGCAAACCTGACATTATTACTATCGATGCTCGTTATTTAACTTGAAGCAAAGACCTGCTGATGATACAGCTCACTAAAACGGTGCAGTACAGATTCGATGTCGATACCATGGCTGTTTCGTTCGCCGTTATTCATCAGATGACCATAAACCTTACAAGTTTTTATGCGGCAGTTTTGGCTAAAGTTTGTGAAAGGGTTCTCTAGCCTAACCTTTTGACCCAAACAAACATTTCTATGAAGAAGTGCCTAGATAATTATTTTGAAAATTTGCACTGAAATCCGGAAATGCAGTAAAGGTTGTGGCAACGACGCCGATCAGACAAGAAACCGTTCCATATTTCCAAATGTCTCAGCTTCTTTCCAGAAGGTGGACAGTAAACTTGCTAAGTATGTTAGTCAAAATGTTTGTTTGGACAGGAGTAGGCACAGGTGCGACGGGGGCGACCGGCATTCATGGATCTGATGGCACGACCGGTCCAACTGGTGCTCCAGGAATCAACGGACTTCCAGGTGTCCTAGGAGCTACAGGATCGTCAGGAGCGACCGGGCCACGGGGGAGCATTGGCTTCCCTGGACGACAAGGTGTTGCCGGTTCTCGAGGCTTCGTGGGAAGGCCTGGTCCACAGGGTCCACCAGGACCTCCGGGAAGTGTGGGGCTTGTCGGCCGGCAGGGTGCTACAGGCTTTGCGGGCCCGCCTGGGTTCGGCGGACCACCCGGCGCTGTCGGCGTTCTAGGATTTCCCGGCGCTACGGGTTTTCCCGGCCTAGAAGGTTTCCCGGGTTCCGTCGGCCAGACTGGATCGACGGGAGATACCGGATTGACAGGCCTGGCTGGAAGAACTGGAGTGAGGGGTCCTGTGGGTGGCAATGGGGCTCCTGGGGGTGCGGGTGAGACTGGATGGACCGGGCGGACAGGTAGAATCGGAGTACGCGGAAATACCGGAGCCACTGGCCCGGCTGCACGCAGAGGCAGGACCGGAGCTCGTGGAATTACCGGACTTATCGGTAATACCGGGGGCACGGGCAGGCCAGGGAATGTTGGTGCGACTGGTAGCCGTGGTGTCCCAGGCGCTACCGGTCTTCGAGGGCTGACTGGGGCGTTCGGTGTCGCCGGCGCTGTAGGGGACATAGGTGCCACGGGTCAGGGGGGCTTTCCTGGCTCTTCCGGCGCCACCGGGCCGTGGGGCAGCCCTGGTTTTCCCGGAAATCAAGGCCTTCGTGGTAGTACCGGGCCTAGGGGTGCTATTGGCTTCACTGGTCAGCCTGGTGCTACCGGAGTTCCTGGAACAGTTGGATTTGCTGGGCTACAAGGGCCTATTGGACCACCAGGCTCAAGTGGCGTACCAGGATCGGCAAACGGAGTACTCGGTCAACCTGCAGGTATCATTATCGTTGAAAATGTAATGATTAGATCAGTTAAGTTTTTGCTCCGCTACGTTCGTGTCAACTTTCACTTCGTCTCATTTAGGCCTACTAGTTCTATAGTCTGAGGCTCTATAGGATTTTGACCAAACTGGGCAACATACATCTAACAAGTTGTAGTAGACATTTTGCATTTTTTCATAAATCATGCAAATGATAGCTACTTTAGATTTTTGGAAAATCACTTCTGATACTTCTACGGTTTGACTTAGCATGGAATTTTGACGAAACATGGTAGCAGCAATCTGCAATCAGAGTCCCAAGACCTAGAATATCTATTAAAAGTCGAGGAGGCATTTTGGGAATTTTGCATAAATTATGCAAATTAGGTCTACAGCGATCTATATCAGCTGCTTGTTTACGTTTCAAGCAGTCACTGACTTTTTCTTACTCCCGAGAACACTATATCTTTGCTGACTACTACAATGCGTAATAGCGCTGTGTGTGGGGCGTGTGGCTGACAGAGGTGTCCCGTCTGTGTGCGGCGTTGTCCTGTGACGAATTCTGTGAGGTCTCTATGACATCTTCCGGTGTCTCCGTGGCTCAATGTGTCTGCACAGTCGGTTACACCAGGGTACCGGTAACAGGCTCCAGACGATGTGACAGTAAGTTAGCAGTGACTGCTTCGTTTGCATTTACTTGTGTTTTTCATAGCACCGTTTATAATAATAATAATAATGTCTCTTTATTACAATTGCAGACAAACGCTGCAAACGACAATCAGCATCATCTGTCACGCAGGACAGTACGTACACGCAGTACAGCACGGTAATATAAGCAGCCGTACAGGGCGCTAGGTTTACTCAATGCCGCGAAACTTCCCGGTTTTTACACCGGTACTTATTTTGCCTACCCCGGAGGGATGACCAGGCTGAGTTGGCCTGGGTGGCTGGTTAAAAACAGAGAGGGTGGGAACGCGATTCGAACCCATCCCAGAACTAACCGGGCCCGATGTAGGATAACCACGTTCATCGTGACCAACGCGCTACCGCTACACCAAACCGCCGATTGATTGAAAATTTTGAAGAAATATCTTTACTAAACTGAACTATTACTTTTCAGTAAAGTTTAATTTTTCCACTGCAAAATTTATCAGATATACGGGTACGAATTTGGCTATTTAAATCAAATAATTTTGATACTGTATATTTCTACTGATCCACGAGGAGGCATATATGAGTGTAAGCTTTTTTAAATCATTTTTTACATATTTAAAGAATTGGGTTTTTAAGATTTGTAGGCCAGAGCTTCTTCGTCGGCCATAGGCAGTGTTCATGGTGCTTATGTAGTGGGTGTACGTTGAGCGGATGTTGAGCTATGTGTGTATGGTGCATTATTTCAGCAATCGATCCGTGTCAGTTCAACAACGGTGGCTGTGATCAGACTTGTAGTAACGTGGCAGGCACGTTCACGTGTGGATGTTCGTTTGGCTACTCTCTCTCCAGCAACGGACGAACTTGCGTCCCCATCCGTGAGTCTCTCGATTCTTTCCGTTAACAGTCGATGTGTGAGGTTTCTATTCAATGTAAATGATCTGAATAAGCACAAATTCTACCAATTTAAATGCATTTATGGTATGTATGTAACAATATTTTCAGTCACATAAGTCTGTGTGTGTCAGTCCGTTCGTGCTCTGCTTGACCTTGAAACGC
>Ga0126335_1000477_pt1 | contig 19351 bp, 21 predicted proteins | sample OlaspJWI45metaG_FD_108409 | JGI IMG/M metagenome (GOLD analysis project Ga0126335, IMG submission 108409) | Marine gutless worms symbiont microbial communities from Oahu, Hawaii - Olavius sp. 1 OAHU.JWI-45 metaG | ecosystem: Host-associated > Annelida > Digestive system > Unclassified | place... | reverse complement strand
TCGCATCGGTTATCGGTGTGCTAGATGTCTGGTTGGGGCTGGCGCTTTCGTGGTTTGCTGATTTGCCTGCAGGCCCGGCGATTGTGGCAGCATCAATTGTTTTCTTTGTTGCTAGCATGCTAGTGCCCCAACAATAGTTCCTGCTTCATTGTCTTAATATGATAGTCGGAACACAGGTGTTTTCAGGAGAGGGAAGTATGAGACTGATCGTTAGATGTGTTATGTGTTTCATGTTGTTTTTACTTGCCCCATTCCTTGTTCATTCCGATGAGCGTCTGGATAAGATGAATATCTTTATAACCACAGCTGTTGAAACGGGCGGCCAATGCGGGGTAGACGTGCCATGTGTGGATCCAAAAGAAATGGCGAATAAGCTCGCCGAGAATGCCGTTCTAATGTTGTATCGCGTCGCGCCGTCTAATGTTGATCTTGCTCATCATTATGAGCTGAAGACAGTTTCGTTTTTATGGAAAAAGTCCGAGGCAATTAAAAAAGCATGTGAAACTGGTCAATATGATGCGATATTCAGTATTAATCTAGAAACTACGGAAGGTAGTGGCGGAATAACGGGTGCTGAAGTGCGTGACCTTTGGCTTAGATGGGTTGACTGTAGCAGCCTGGAAGAATGGAAGGAGGTTCTCCCTGTGCGGACAGATATTTCGGGTTCGGATGTCAAACAGAAAATGTACAAATACCTGTTCACCACATTTCCTTATTTTCATAGCTAGGCCCTGTTGTTTCCAGCAACTGGAAGGTTCCAGGGGGAATAGTGATTAGAACTCCTGACGGGGCTCTCTTGATAGCAGGTTGTTCACGGCCTCTTTTGGTGAGTGATTTTTAAATAGTACCTTGTAGACCTCTTCAGCTATAGGCAGGTCGGCCTGATAAGTACTAGCTAACTTGTGAATCACACGAGCGGTTTCTACTCCCTCAGTAACTTGCCCGATTTCGGATTGAATGTCTTTTAATGCCTTGCCCTTTGCGAGTGATACCCCGAGACGATGGTTACGTGATAGATCACCTGTGCAGGTCAATACCAGGTCACCCAAACCGGCTAAACCGGTGAAGGTTTCAGCTTGGCCGCCAAGCGTCAGGCCGAGCCGTTGCATTTCTGTTAATCCACGTGTGATGAGCGCTGCCCGTGTGTTGAAACCCAGCCCCAGTCCGTCAGCAATACCGGCGGCAATAGCGAGGACGTTCTTGTAAGCACCACCCAGGCACACGCCAGCCAGGTCGCTGCTGGTATAGATGCGGAATGTCTCATTATGGAGAGACTTGATAATACGGTTTGCCAGGTCGGGGTTATTGGAAGCAAGGCTAATGGCAGTCGGTTTGTATTGTGCAACCTCAACTGCAAAGCTGGGACCGGATAACACGGCAAGCGGGAAACTATCGCCGAAGACTTGCTGTGCTACCTGATAAAGTAATTCACCACTATCCGGATCAAGCCCTTTGGTAGCCCAGGCGAGACCCTGTTCCGGTTTTACCAAACCCTTGAGTTGTTGTAGTACGCTACGAAAAGCCGCACTTGGAACAACGACCAGAATTTCACTGCATTGGTTAACACATTTCTGCAGATCGCTGGAAACATGCAAGTTGTCAGGAAAGGAAATACCAGGAAGGTATTGACTGTTTTGTCGCTCGCTATCGAGCTTTTCTGCAACTGAAGGATTGTGTTCCCATAGAGTGACAGGGTGGCCGCTGGTAGCAGCCTGTAAGGCCAGGGCAGTCCCCCATGAACCAGCACCAATAATGCCTAGCATATTCACCCTTAGAGTTAGTTTGCCTCGCTGGCAGCGGCCTCGGCCTGTTCTTTTTCCTGCAGACGTCTGTTGTAAATATAATCGAAATTAACTGGCGTGAGCAGGAAAGGTGGAAAGCTGCCTTTGGTCATCAGGTTGGATAGTGCTTCCCTTGCATAAGGATAAAGTGTATCCGGACAGACAGAACCCGTTAGACGTTCACGGTCTTTGTCTTCAAAACCGGTGATCAGGAAAATACCGCCCTGGACCACTTCAGCGATATAAGCTGTCTTGCCCTTGCTTTTTGCGGTAACTGTTATTTTGAGCTGGACATCATAGACACCATTCTCATCTATCGCAGTGACAGAGTTGTCCATTTCGACGTTGACTTCCGGTTCCCACTCTTCGAGAAAGATGTCAGGGGCATTGGGTGCTTCATATGATGCATCTTTCAGATATACGCGTTGTGCCGCAAAGGCAGGTTGTTGTTGATCCGAGTCAGACATAAATGGGGTTCCTGTGGCTATTTTCTCGTGATGGGTAAGTTAGCACTTTCCCAGGCCATGATACCGCCCCCCAGGTTATGTACATTTTCAAAGCCATGCTTTTTGAGTATTTTGCATGCAGCAATTGACCGGTTGCCGCTGCGGCAATAGGCAATGACGTGGTTTTGTTTATCCTTGTCTAATTCATTAATGCGTTTTATGAGTTCGGTCGTCGGGATATGTTTGCTATCAATGATGTGACCCTCCCGATTTTCTGCCGCAGTACGGATATCAAGCATTACCGCTGTTTCGTGGTTCATGAGACGTGTTACGTCGGCAGGGGAAATATCGTCAAAGCCACGGGTAAGGCGGCTGATTTCGCTGCTGATTAACATACCGAGTACGATGACGAAGGCGGCCACCAGCATGGTGTGGTTACCGGCGAATTCTATAACTTGCTGCATAGTAGTAAAGCTGAGAAATGAGTATTAAGGAGTAAGCGCCTGTTTATCGATCATTGGGGCAAAATGCCTGGCGCATCATATCAATTAACTTGAGGATGCGATCATCGCTAACACAGTAGAATACGCGATTAGCGTTTTTTCGTGAGCAGATGATTCCCTTATCGCGCAATATAGCTAGGTGCTGGGAAATATTGCTTTGTGAAGTACCTACGGCGTCAACAATTTCCTGAACGCTCAGCTCCTGGTCTGCCAACGTGCAGAGTATTTTTAATCTCAGCGGGTGAGACATTGCCTTGAGAGAACGTGAGGCAAGGTCAATATCCTCGTCTCTGGAAATGAGGTTTAGGGTTTGGGCGACAGACATATTTGCTTTTACTTTGTGGGGTTATATCAAGTTATTCTATGATTCTAATACATGCATATGGGATAATACTAAAAAAACAGGTGGTGAACACTTTATATTACTGAAGAATGTGTATCATTCGCCCCGCTGATGTGATTCCCGGAAAGAAGTATTCAATAAAATATGGCCAAAAGACCTAAACCCGTTGCCCTCGTCATCCTGGATGGGTGGGGCTATAGTGAAAGCCCGGATTACAACGGTATTTATGCAGCTGATAAGCCGTTTTGGGATCATATGTGGGCTACCTACCCGCATACCCTGATCCGAACCTCAGGTATTGATGTCGGTTTGCCTGCCGGGCAAATGGGTAACTCTGAAGTGGGGCATACCAATCTTGGTGCAGGGCGAGTGGTGTACCAGGAGTCAACGCGTATTGATCGTTCGATCAAAACCGGTTCTTTTTTCGAAAACGCAACGCTTACTGAACCGCTGGATAACGCTATTAAGCAAGGCAAGGCCGTTCATGTTTTTGGCCTGTTATCGGATGGTGGTATTCACAGTGATGATAGTCACCTGCAGGCGATGGTGAAAATGGCGGCCCAACGTGGCGCCAAAGATATTTATGTGCATGCATTTACTGATGGGCGGGATACACCGCCACAGAGTGCGTTGGCACCAGTTAAAAGAATGCAGGCGGTATTCGATAAATTAGAGGTAGGTCGATTTGCCACAATTATTGGGCGTTACTATGCGATGGATCGTGATCATCGCTGGAAACGGGTGCAGCTTGCCTATGACCTGATCTTTCATGGAAAGTCACAATATGTTGCAGAATCTGCACCCGCCGCAATTGAAGCCGCCTATGAACGCGATGAAAGTGACGAGTTCATTCATGCAACCGCCATCGTCAAACCGGGTGAAGAACCCGTAAAGGTTAATGAAGGTGATGCACTGTTCTTTATGAATTTCAGGGCTGATCGAGCACGTGAGTTGATGCGCGCTATCGTGGATGATGAATTTGCCGAGTTTGATCGGGGGGAAAGAGTCAAATATGGCGGTGCGGTGAGTTTGACCGAATACAGCGCAGCCCTGGAGATGCCTACGGCCTTCCCACCCGAACGCCTGGATAATGTAATGGGTGAATATGTGGCGAATAAAGGCCTACGCCAGATGCGACTGGCTGAAACGGAAAAGTATGCCCATGTCACCTTTTTCTTTAATGGTGGTGTTGAGAAGGTGTTTGAAGGCGAAGATCGGATACTCGTGCCTTCACCTGACGTTTCTACCTATGACTTGCAACCCGAAATGAGTGCAGAAAAGGTTACGGAACATCTGGTTGAGGCGATTAATGCCGGCAGGCATGATTTGATTATATGTAACTATGCCAATACCGATATGGTTGGGCACACCGGTAATCAGGATGCCGTGGTTATAGCGGTAGAAAAGATAGACGAATGCCTGAAAAGAGTCGTTGAGGCACTGGAGGAAGTTGGTGGCGAGGCGTTAATTACCGCAGATCATGGCAACGCCGAGCTTTTGTTTGACGTGGAAACGGGGCAACGTCATACCGCTCATACAACCAACCCGGCCCCACTGATTTATGTTGGGCGGTCAGCAGAATTGCTTGAAAATGGTGTTTTGTCCGATCTTTCTCCAACGTTGTTGGCCATGATGGGCTTGCCACAGCCAGAGGAAATGACAGGCCGGCCGCTCATTGAGTTTGCTGACGAATAAGCTCTCCCTGATGGTGAAATCCCGGCTGCTGATCACCATTATTCTGTTCGCTTGTGTTTCCAGTCTTTACGCCCAAAGTGCGAGTGAGAAAAGGCAGGAACTAGATAAAATTCGTTCGCAGATCGCCGAAAAAAAAGCCACGATCCGGCAGGCAGAAAGCAAAGAAAAAGATATCCAGACTGACCTGATGCAGGCGGAAAAAGAGATTAGCTATATTGGCCGTCGGTTACATATCATTCGTAAAGACTATGAATTGCAAGAGGCGCGTTGGCGGGAGTTGCAGGCTGTAAAGGTCGCCCGGGAAAAGGCGTTGGACAGGGAGCAGCAACGCCTGGGTGAATTACTGCGCGAAGTCTACAAGATGGACCGTTATGGGGATATCCGTTTGATACTGAACCAGGAAAGTCCGGCATTATTTTCGCGGATGATGACATACCATAACTATTTCAGGCGTCAGCGCATCGAGCAGATAAAACGCGTCAAGGTGAAATTAGATGAACTGGTTACAGCACAACATGCATTGTCGCTGCAATCGAGTACCCTGGAACGTCTGAAATACAAGCAAGAAGGCGAGTTGGCCAAGTTAGGTCGAATGAAAGAACAAAAACAGCTTGTGCTGGAAGAAATTCGCGAGAGCATTGATAGTGAAGGTCAGCACCTGGCCGAGTTGCTGAAGAATGAACAAACGCTGAAAAACATCATCAAGTCATTGACCGACATGTTAAGTGATATCACTAAATCATCGGCCAGTATCAAGTCATTCGCCCAGCTAAAAGGATCCTTACCCTGGCCAAGCACAGGAAGGATCGCCACCCATTTTGGTAGTGCCCGGGGTGATAGCGGTAAACGTTGGACAGGGGTAGTGATTGGTAGCGAACGTGGCCATGATGTTACTGCGGTAGCACGTGGACGGGTAGCGTTTTCAGATTGGCTGCGTGGTTACGGACTGTTATTAATTATGGATCACGGTGATGGCTATATGAGCCTGTACGGACATAATGAAAGTGTTTATAAAGATACGGGTGAATGGGTAGAGTCTGGGGAAGTTATCGCCAGTGTGGGTGATTCAGGTGGGCAGAGTCGTACAGGGTTATACTTTGAAATTAGGCATGATGGTAAGCCGGTAAATCCTGTAAAGTGGTGTGCCACTGGTAAGCCGCCGGCTAGTGGCTAGGTTAGAGGTTCTGAGAACGATAGATAAAATGGAAGATAAAATGCAGCAACGTTATTTAGAAAGAATAATGCGGACTTTAGCTTTGTTACTGGCTTTGGGTTTCACCTCATTTAGTTATGCCGAATCTGAACAGGCCGAGCCAGCAGCAGAAGAGAAGTCTGGACCAGCGATTCCCTTTGCTGAAATTCGAGTATTTGCCGACATTTTCGCCAGGGTGAAAAAAGATTATGTCGAGTCAGTTGAAGACGAGAAGCTCATGAAGAGCGCCATCAGAGGTATGTTGTCCGGCCTTGACCCGCATTCCACTTACCTGGATGAAAAAGAATACAAGGATCTGCATGAAGGGACCACGGAAGAATTTGGTGGGCTAGGTATTGAAGTTGGGGTTGAAGACGGGTTTGTGAAGGTCATTGCACCAATTGATGATACGCCTGCCCAGCGGGCCGGTATAAAGGCTGGTGATGTCATTATCCGATTAGACGATAAGTCGGTTAAAGGGATTGGGCTGGACGAGGCAGTCAAGTTGATGCGAGGTAAACCCGGAGACCCGATTGTATTAACTATTGTTCGCGAAGGTGTGGAAAAACCATTAAAAATTAAAATCGTGAGAGCGATTATTAAGGTAACCAGCGTTAAGTCGCGTTCGCTTGAACCGGGTTACCTTTATCTTCGTGTTACTCAGTTTCAATCACATACTGCTGAATTATTGAGAAAGGCCATTGAGCGTTTAAGAGAGGAGAATAAGGAAGGGATTAAAGGTGTGGTGCTTGATCTGCGTAATAATCCGGGTGGCGTGTTGAATGGCGCCATTAGTGTCTCCGATATCTTTCTGGAGGAAGGGCTCATTGTCTATACCGAAGGCCGGACAAGAGATTCAGCTGCAAAATATCACGCCAAGCCAGGTGATATGGTGGGCGGTGTTCCATTGGTCGTTATCGTCAACGGGGGCTCGGCTTCTGCATCTGAGATTGTGGCGGGTGCGCTACAGGATCATAAGCGAGCAATTATTCTGGGAGAGAAAACCTTTGGTAAAGGTTCGGTGCAGACAATATTGCCTATGAATAATGGTGACGCGATAAAGCTGACAACTGCTCGGTATTTCACGCCATCAGGTCGATCCATTCAAGCTAAGGGTATTGTGCCTGATATCGAACTACGCTCATTGAGTGTTACCGCTGATACTGACAAGGATTTCATGCAGGTAAAGGAATCACATCTTTCAGGTCATCTTAAGAGTGATGGGGAATCAAAGGAAAAAACAGAGGAGAAAAAAGATAGTCCAGATAAGAAAGATGTATCACTTGCTGAATCCGACTACCCGCTTTTTGAGGCGCTTAATCTATTAAAGAGCCTGGTAATCATTAATAGCCGACTAGATAAATAATAATGCTCTATCGTCTATTTTGGGGATTGCTGGTTAGTTGTCTGATCGGCGTAATGCCGGTTCATGCAGGCAACCCGATAATTTCAATCATTATTGATGATATGGGTTATCAGATGGAGCAGGACCATAATGCCCTGTCTCTGCAGGGTTCGATTACTTATTCTGTCTTACCGCATGCGCCAGGCGCCTATCAGGTCTTACATGCTGCAAGGGCTGGGGGGCATGAGGTTATGTTACATTTACCGATGGAATCTGTTGATAATAGACATAATCCCTCACCGGGAATGTTAACGCGTTCAATGGACTGGATTACATTTGTACGCACAGTACAAAGAAATCTTGCGGCGGTACCCGGCATTGTTGCGATCAATAATCACGAAGGTTCACTGTTAACCGCTGATTCCGAACGAATGCAGTGGTTAATGGAAGAGTTGTCGCGCCACTGTGGTATTGCATTTATTGATAGTCGTACGACACACCATACTGTTGCGTTGAAGACAGCCAGGCAATATGGACTGGCTGCAACCCGGCGAGATGTTTTTCTGGATTATGCGCCGGGTAAAATCGAACAGCAGTTTGAGGAACTTATCCGTAAAGCGAAGTCACAGGGTTCTGCGCTGGGTATTGCGCACCCAAACAAAGAGACCATTGAGTTCCTGAAAAATAATTTAGAAAATCTGAAGCAGCAAGGTATTGATCTGGTGCCAGTGAGTCAATTGATCGCTAAGCGCCAGCAACCTGTTCAATTAACGGGAGGTTTATATGGCAAAGGTACTTGTACCGCTGGCAGCAGGGTGTGAAGAGCTTGAGGCGGTTACCATAATTGATCTGTTGCGTCGGGCGGGCATTGAAGTGAATACTGCCGGGCTAGAAGCAGGTCCAGACGAGGCAAGCAGGGGTGTTGTGCTGATACCGGATATGACGCTGGATGAGGCGCTAAGTATTGACTACGACATGGTGGTGTTACCCGGGGGTGGTCCTGGCTCTGAACGTCTGGATGCCGATAACCGTATTCGCGACCTGTTAATCAAGATGGCTGAAAGTGAAAAATTCACTGCAGCAATTTGTGCTGCACCCAAGGTATTAAATAATGCGGGCTTACTTGAAGGTAAGGAAGCAACTTGCTACCCAGGTGTTTTGGGAAACTCAGACCTGCCAGGGTTGAACACGGACCAACCGGTTGTACAGGATGGCAAAGTAGTGACTTCAAGAGGGCCGGGCACCGCTATCGATTTCGCTTTAACGCTGATAGAGAATCTGACTGATAGTGCAACTCGCAATAATGTAGAGGCTGGTCTGGTCAGGTGAAAGATCGATATCTGGTATTGGGTAATCCCATTGAGCATAGCCTGTCACCTGAGATACATGCGCAATTCGCCAGTGAGACAGGTGAGGAAATAGAGTATGGACGACGACTGATTGAGATCGGTGAATTTCAGTCGGCAATTCAGGCCATCCAGAAAGAAGGTTTTGCCGGGGCGAACGTGACGGTTCCATTCAAGCAAGATGCGTATGAAATTGCCGATGAATTAAGTCCAAGAGCGCAGATGGCAGGGGCAGTCAATACCCTGGTATTCAGGGGAGATGGATCAATCTACGCGGATAATACTGATGGTGCCGGTCTGGTGAATGATATCGAGGTGAATCATCAGTATGCTATTGCCGATAAACGCGTGTTGATAGTGGGTGCGGGAGGAGCGGTGCGTGGCGTGCTGAAGCCGATTATTGACGAGGGGCCAGCTAGTATTACCATTGCTAATCGCACGATGGATAAGGCGGAGGCACTAAGGGATATCTATCTTGAAGAATTCCCTATTACTGTGGCCAGCTTTGATAGTTTATCCGGTCAGCAATTCGACATTATTATTAACGGTACATCGTTAGGCCTGCAGGGCAAAGTTGCTCCTTTGCCCTCGGGAATACTGGCGAAGTCTGCACTGGCCTATGACATGATGTATGGTGATGGCTCTTTACCCTTTCAGCATTGGGCTAAAGAACAGGGTGCGGAACAGGCGCTGGATGGTTTAGGTATGCTGGTTGGTCAGGCCGCGGAATCATTTTTCTTATAGCGTGGTGTCAGGCCGGATTCCGCAGCAGTGATTAATGTCATGCGTAATCGATAGTTACATATAAGGAAGTTGGAATAAGTTGTATGCAAAATAAAGTATTAAAAATTGCTACCCGTAAATCGCCACTTGCGCTATGGCAGGCAAATCATGTGCGCGACCGATTGCTGGCGGAGCATGAAGGTTTGCAAGTTGAGCTGGTTACCATGCTGACGCAAGGTGACAAAATACTGGATACGCCATTGGCCAGATCGGGGGTAAGGGTCTGTTCATCAAGGAGCTTGAACAGGGCATGCTGAATGGTGAAGCCGATATTGCCGTGCATTCAATGAAAGACGTGCCCATGGACTTGCCTGATGGTTTTGCCTTGCCAGTGATATGTGAGCGTGAAGTCCCGCTGGATGCATTTGTATCACATCAGTATGGATCGATTGATGATCTACCTGACGGTGCCTGTGTTGGTACTTCCAGCTTGCGCCGAGCCAGCCAGATATTGGCTAAACGTCCAGACCTGAAAATTGAGAGTCTACGCGGCAATGTACAAACACGCCTGTCGAAACTGGATAACGGTGATTTTGATGCGATTATCCTGGCATCTGCTGGATTGTTGAGACTGGAACTCGAGGACAGGATACGCAGTAGGATCCCGGCTGAAACAATATTACCGGCTGTGGGTCAGGGTGCAGTGGGTATAGAAACCCGTGAAGGCGATGAAGAAACGATTAGCTTGCTGAGCTGCTTGAATGACAAGGAAACCCATATACGTGTTTCTGCTGAGCGCGCCTTTAATCATCGACTGGAAGGCGGTTGCCAGGTACCGATTGCAGGCTATGCGTTATTGGAGAACGATGAACTGTGGCTAAGAGGTCTGGTAGCTAGCCCGGATGGCAAGGAAGTGGTTGCAGGTGATATCAGTGGCATGGCCGCTGATGCACAGTCGCTTGGCAAAGCACTTGCTGAGGATTTATTGAGCCGTGGTGCCGATAAAATACTTTCAGCGCTTTACGAAGAGCAGTCTGAATAAGACCTACTGATTCACTTTCTGCCGGTTAAGTTGATCGCTATAAGCTTTTTGTGCAAACAGTGAATGCACCTGTAGTCAGCAGGGTTTCGTACTTTTAATCCAGCTGGCAAAGCCTTCTGTATAATCCATGTATGGCCTCGATCGTGACTCACTCCCGCATTGTGGAGCAACCCTTTTATCAGTTGTTAAAGTCGGCAGCGAAAAGCTTTCTTGTTGAACAGGAGGAGATGTTGCGCCTGTCTATGCAAGATTGTCGGCAGGTTTGTGAGATCGCTCTGGACTTGCAGATGTGGGGTGGAGAGACGATTCAGGATATCTGGCCTGAAATAAACTCTTCACAGTCTTCGGGTAAAGCTAGAAAGCAGCAAATTATGGCTCAACTTCGTACAACCTGGGATAGGTTGAAGATGCAGCAGAACCAATATCCAGCCGATAGCGATGCTCCCAAAATAAGTGCGGCCTCAATACCTCGTGCCATAAAAAAGGAAAAGCTTGGCCTGGGTCGTTGTCCGGTCGCCTCACCGCGTACGTTATGTTGTAACTTGCAAACACTAGATGCAGTAGATAACTGTGGTTATGGCTGTAGTTACTGCAGCATTCAATCTTTTTTTGATGGCAAGCAAATTAGTTTTGACGAAAGTTTTGCCGATAAATTAAAAAACTTGGAACTTGATCCTCAAAAAATCTACCACATTGGTACGGGTCAGTCTTCCGATTCGCTTATGTGGGGTAACAGTCATGGTGTACTGGATGGCGTGATTGATTTTGCGCGAAGCCACCCTAACGTTATCCTGGAACTAAAAACCAAGTCAGCTAATGTTAATCATTTGCTGCGTGCGGGAGCACCTAAAAATATTATCTGCACCTGGTCTTTGAATACACCCACTATCATACGCCACGAAGAACATGGCACGGCTTCGCTGGAAAAACGCCTGGCGGCTGCACGCAGGGTGGCTGATGCCGGTTATGTTGTTGGTTTCCACTTTCATCCCATCGTTCACTATGATGCATGGCAAGGTGATTACCAGGAAGTAGTTGAACAACTTGCCATGCAATTTACTGCAGAAGAAGTGGCGTTGGTATCGATGGGTACGCTTACGTATATCAAATCAGTCATGCGTGAGATTCGTAAACGAGCCATACCAAGTCAAATCCTGAAAATGCCAATGGTTGATGCTAACGGTAAGCTGTCATATCCAGATGAGATCAAGCTATCAATGTTTTCGCAGGTCTATCAGAGTTTTCCCGAGGACTGGACAAAAAAAGTGTTCTTTTATCTGTGCATGGAAAATCAGCGTTTATGGAAACCGGTATTTGGTTACGAATATGCATCCAATACAGAATTCGAAACTGCGATGAAGAAGGCTTATATGAATAAGATTAAAATGAAGGTCGAGCAGAATTAAAGGTTACCAACGCTTTTCTAACTCATCTATCATTTCAATAAAATCCTTGTCCTGTTGGTCGGAATTGGCAAATTTAAACATAACAAGGACAGTATCTTTGCTATCAGGGTTGGCTCTATCATGGCCGATACGGTATACCTCTCCATTGACCTTGAGGTTGAATTCTTCAAGCGCAAATGAAATACGGGTATTCTGATATATGCTCATCCTCCAGCTGTCCTCAAGTGGTACACGAAGCAAGCAGGCATCTAAAGATATGTCTACAAGAGGCAAAGAGTATTTCTGCTTGTCACTGAATTTTACTTTTACCAAAACTGGAGAGGTGGGGTAAATTCGATTTTTTCTGCGCCGTTCGATGACTTTTGAAACTTTTTTGAATTTTTTCTTCAGGCCTTTCTCCAGAAAGGGTTTGGCCAGAAAAAAAGTGGCCTCCCTGTCAAGGTTCTTCAATGTGATTTTTTTAATTTTGGTGTCTTCTGACATGATAATCACTGGCGTATTATGATTTTCCAGATCATCTCTAACACTATGCATGAACGGATACCCCGTTAAGTCCCAGTCTGCAAATATAATATCTGCGAATTGATCCGAGTCGATATACTTCATCGCATCTTTATGGGTCTTGCAATGAATCAGGCGAGGCTTATCTAATATGTTCTCAAGCATCGGCTTCACCATGTCAAAGGATTCCTGGTTATCGACAAATAATGTTACAGGGTTAGATTTCATTATGTTTCTCTCAGAGTGCGGGGGTTTAAAAATATCACGGTTCGCGAATACGATTTAGTGCGTTACCCTGGCGGTGCCATCTAAAATCACGATTCGCACACGTTCACCAACGCGGAAAATTTCCCCTTCAGCGACTTGTTGTACATAGGCTCGTAGCTGCCCATTATCTTCCCTCACGGTGATTTCCACACCCTGGGTTCGAGTTAAGCCTTCCTCAATAGCTGCACCCGCCATTCCGCCAGCAACAGCACCTATCACAGCTGCAACCTTACTACTCTTGCCGCTGCCAACCCCGCTACCTGCTATACCGCCAACAACGGCTCCGGCGCCGGCACCAATTTTTGTTTTAGTGCCTTCAATCTGTACCGGTCGTAACGATTCGATTGTCCCCATGCGCACAATTTGTGGCCTGCGGGCCTCATCCCGGCTATAGACATCACCCTGAAGGCTTGACGCACATCCTGTCATCAATAAAGAAAACATTATCAGGCCTGTTAAGCTTAAAACGGTAATAAACTTCGCCATTTCCCGTGTACCTTTTACTTATTCTGAACTTGAGCAGTATAGATGTTTTATTCGAATAAATTCATGCTGATGTTTAAATTCTTCATGGTATTTACTACGTTTTTTCTTCGTTCCCGCCCTGGGAATATTGCTCCTGATTTAAAGTGTCCGTTAAACTAGGGTCAGTTCACTCTTCCCCGGTTTTTCATGATCGAGGTAGATGATAATCTAACCAAACTACGGCGGCAGTAGGTATCAATATGAAACGTTCAAATCTGTACTTTATTGTCGATGCAATGGCTTTTATTGGATTTATCTTTCTGACTACCACGGGTGTGTTGATGCGATATATTTTGCCGCCTGGTAGTGGGAAACATTCGACAATCTGGGGGCTTGATCGGCATGAATGGGGTGATATCCATTTTATAATTTCAATCGCCTTTTTTTCAGTGCTTGCACTTCATTTGGTGCAGCACTGGCGCTGGATAGTGAACGTAGTTACCGGTCGGCCTCGTGACGACTCCGGTTATCGGGTGGGGTTGGGTATTGTTGGGCTAGTCGCGGTAATTGCGCTCTCCGTATCACCGTTGTTAACCCCCGTTGAAAGGGATGTGGCCAGTAAAGAAATTAGTAGTAGTCAAGGGGATGAACATGAAGACACTACAATACGGGGCTCAATGACCTTTGCAGAAATCGAAGAAGTAACAGGAGTGCCCGCTGCCTATATTATCGAATCATTAGATTTGCCTGAGTCGATATCAGAAGATGAAAGGCTTGGCCCTTTAAAAAGGGAGTATGACTTTGAGATGAGTAACGTTAGAGAGATTGTGAGAGAGTATCGGGATAGGGAATAGCTTAAGGCGATGTATTAAGCCGGGTTTAATAATTCCTCAAGACATTCTTTCGCTGATTCCTTAACGTCATCATCAGGATCATCCAGTAACGGCTCAATGTATTGTCTGACGCTTTCCAACCCGGTCAGTGATAGATAATGGCAGGCATCAATCCTGACCTGTGAGCTATCGTGTTGAGTTAGAGTAGCTAGATCACTAACATAACGATGCATGATTTCACTGTCTGCAAATGTTTCCATGAGGGCGCCGACACCCAGACGCATATTGAGTGTGGCATCGGGATCTGGGAATATCGCTAGCAGATGTTTGAAATCTTCAGGCTGTTTACGAATGATGGTTTCAACTTTATCAAGATCACCGTGATCGAGTAAGTCGGCAAAATAGTCTTGCATGCCTTCATCTGAACCGACCCGGAATACCCAGTTCTCCAGCTTGGCTGGGGTCAACGGGGGTGTGAGTTCGAATGGACCGATACGCACCCAGGGGACAGCGCGTACGCCCAGTTCCCTGGCAACTTCTGGGTGTTGCTCCAGATTCACAACCTCCAGTTTCCCTATTTTTCCTTTTTTAACGAGTTGTGACAGCGCGTCAAGTACAGGCGGACAGTAGGGGCATTGTGTCCCCAGTAACATCAGGACATTAGGTATATGTGTACTCATTGGTGTCTTTAACCTGTTATAGGAGGCAGCAAGGATTGTGTCTGAATTTATGCAAATTGTCTTTGGGAAGTTCTATTGTCGAGAGTATGCGTAAAGGCGCAGGGCTGGACATTGGATCTATCGACTTTTTGTCGATTACTCCCCGACCTACTACACGGTGAACTTGGGCCGAGAATCCTATTTGCATTAGACAACTCGAAACAGGGTGTTTATTCTTCCTATGCTGAAAGTAACCTATGGTGCCTGGCTTCATACCTTTTGCCTGTTAATATAGGCGAAAATTGTTTATTCCAATGTTATGAACAAGAACGAAAACAAAGAAAAGGCGGAACCAGTATCCAAGGATGAGCACCCCGAGGACGCGACGGAAATTCATGCTATTGAAATCACCTCCGACCACAAGATCATAGAACAAAGGGTGCCGATCCTCACGGTACTGGCCGGTGGGGATGCCGGCATGGCACTGCGCCTACCGGATAAGCGTTTCACGATGGGGCGTGATCGTGACTGTGACCTTTTTCTAAGCGATCCGGGACTGTCGCGGCAGCACGTGTCACTGGAACCGATATCGAGTGGCAGCTATGTGCTGCATGACCTGTTCAGCACCAATGGCACCTTCGTAAATGGTCAAAAAGTCTCTGAGATTACACTCAGAGACGACGATACTATTCATATTGGACCGGTCGTCATAATCAACTTCAGTTATGTCACTGAAGCGGAATTAAATTTGCGGATACAACAGCATGATCAGGCAGTCCGGGATCAGCTAACGAGCTTGTACAACCGCCGCTACCTCCAGATGGCGCTGCATCGAGAGATTGCCTACGCTGTACGTTATCAAGAAAAGTTGAGCTTCGTCATTTTCGATATTGACCATTTCAAAGTTATCAATGATACCCATGGACATCCAGCCGGTGACGCTGTGCTACATCAGCTTGCAACGTCCGTCACTGGACAACTGCGCAAGGATGACATATTCGCGCGCTATGGTGGTGAAGAATTTGCCATAATATTACGCGGTCTGGATGCAGATCTCGCTTTCCAGCTTTGCGAGCGTATCCGCTTATTTATTGAAAAACTGCGTATTCCCTTCCAGGAAAAGGAGCTTGATGTCACGATCTCGCTCGGCCTGGCATCCTACGAACTGAAAGAGGATCTGGATGCCGATGAACAGGCGGAGCCTTCAGATACAGATATAATTCTGAACAAGACGGGTGAGAGCCTGGATCCCGATGAACTGATCGCGCTTGCAGATGCGAATTTGTATAAAGCCAAGCAGGGAGGGCGGAACAGGACGGTCGGTCCTTAAGATAAACCCATACTTAGGAGTTGGTCTATCGCGAGGTGAAACCTTGAAGCATCATTGCTTGCTAAACTACCGAGTTACTCCATAGACCCATCGACTATCAATCGATTGATCCCACCGTTATAACTCAATACATTATATGAAAATGGTGGTCCTCAAGGACTTGATCCTTGGACCAATCGATTATGAGCTATTATGTTACCTAGTATATTAGCGAATCACGCATTCTGAAACCATTTACTCTATGAATAATAAGCATCCTGAGGAAACTGATGCAACCGTCTCGACGCTAGAAGATCTCGCAAAACTAGCAGACTATTCGTTCATGGATTCGCTCAGCAGCGATCCTGAGGCAGAATCAAGCGGGGCTGATCACTCTCCACGACAAGTCTTTACGGGACATTATGTCCCCGTTAGTCCCCCGCCAATCGACGACCCCGGCTATGTCGCGCACAGCAAGCAATTTTTTCACGAACTTGGCTTTGCTGATAGCATGGCAGAGTCAGCCGATTTCGTTCGATTATTCAGCGGTGACTTGTCGCAGGTTCCTGAGCCGATGCGCAAGATGGGTTGGGCCACGGGCTATGCACTTTCCATATTCGGTACCGAATACACCCAACAGTGCCCGTTCCAAACCGGTAACGGATATGGCGATGGTCGTGCAATTTCAGTGTTTGAGGTTTTTACCAATGATCGACGTTGGGAAATGCAGCTTAAAGGTGGCGGACGCACGCCATACTGTCGTGGCGCGGATGGTCGCGCCGTGCTGCGTTCGAGCGTTCGGGAATTTTTAGCGCAGGAACACATGCATGCGCTTGGTATTCCAACGTCACGGTCATTGAGTTTGTATGTTTCGAAAACGGAGAAGGTGCAGCGACCCTGGTATTCGGAGGGTTCGCGATCGGTAGATCCCGATAGGATTGTAGATGAGCCGGTGGCGATCTCGACGCGCGTTGCACCATCATTCATTCGGGTTGGTCAAATTGAGCTGTTTGGTCGCCGTGCCCGAAAGCAGGAACACCCAAAGGCATTGGATGAACTCGAACAGATTGTGTTGCACTTGGTCGATCGTGAGTACGCTGATGTCATAGACAAGACACTCAGCACCGCCGAGAAAGTGGTGTTGCTTGCACGGGAATTTCGCAGTCGCCTTACTTCGCTGGTAGCGAACTGGATCCGTGTCGGTTATTGCCAGGGCAACTTCAACAGCGATAACTGTGCGGTCGGTGGCTTCACGCTTGATTACGGTCCATTCGGATTCTGTGAAGTTTTTGATCCCTACTACCAGCCATGGACGGGGGGTGGGGAACACTTTGCGTTTTGGAATCAACCCGTAGCAGCGGAACGCAACTTCGAGATGTTTTGTACGGCGTTGCATCCCCTGGTAGAGAATGACGCTGATGCACTGCATCAACTTGACGAGATCCGAAATGGCTTTGCACAAGTGATGCAAGAAGAAATGGAAAAGATATTGTCGGCAAAACTGGGTCTTGCAACGTTTGATGCGGCGCTGTTTAGTGAACTTGCCACGCTCATGATGCAAACATCGGTCGATTACACCATCTTCTTCCGTGAGCTATCGTCGATACCGGATGATATTGGTCCACTTAAAAAAAGCTTCTACGGTCATTTAAAGGAAGAGATGGAAAAGCGTTGGTCTGAGTGGCTCACAAAATGGAAAACACTGTTTACTAGCACAAGGGAGCAGATGAGACGCGTTAACCCAAAATACATTTTGCGAGAGTGGTTGCTTGCGCCTGCTTATCAGGAAGCGGCTAGGGGGAATTACGCTTTAATTAGAGAAATTCAGGAAGTCATGGTGCAACCTTATGTAGAGCAGTCGAAAGAGGTTGAGGAAAAATACTATAGGCTGAAGCCACTAGAGCTCAGCGAACTCGGTGGAGTGTCTCATATGAGTTGTTCCTCATAAACTTAATATATTAGGAAGTTTGTTGCCCTAAATGCAACAGCGATAAGATTTCAACGGATTGCATGCCTAGAGACCCATCGACTTTCCGTCTATTGGCCCAATCGATTATGAGACCCCACGAGCGGGTATGGAAACCCGCAAGTCATGCGCGTTTTCGCGGGTTTTCGAATCACGGTGTACGAGAATTGTTACCGATGCCCAATATTGTATGTTGACGCTAAATCACTATCTGTCCAAATCCCAGGGTGGAGCACCCAGAAATAACTAGACAGACCAGCCTGTATGGTGTAGGGTTTCTAGTTATGAGCCAGGTTAAACGCCAAAAGACCAGCGAAGCCGCCGAGCGCATTATAGATGTCGCCTCTGAACTGTTTTATTCGCAAGGGTACCGCGCTACAGGTATCAACGAGGTCATTAAAAAGTCGGATGTGGCCAAGGCGACTTTTTATAGTCATTTCCGAACCAAGGATGACCTTTGTATGTCATGCCTGGTTTCATTAAGGAAAAAGGAACTGGATTTTTTGGATCATCATATTTCATTAACGGAAAAGGAAGATCCGGTAACCCACTTTCTGTGTGTGATTGAGTCAATGAAGCCCTGGGCAAAAGATACTAATTTTCGAGGTTGCGGGTTTGTGAATATTGCGGCGGAAATTCCTGATCCGGGTGACCCCTTACGGGAGCAGGGTACGAAGTTATATGATGAGATAAGAAAGCGAGTAGAACACCTGACCGAACAATTGATTCGGTCAGATCAGCAGAAATATGGTCATCTAGATCAGAAGATAATAAACGATGCATATATGCTGAACTTTGCCGGGGCTGTGATGTATTTAGAGCTTTATCATGCCATCTGGCCGATTGATCACGCACTGGACACGATGAGGCATTTAATCAAAGCCAGAGAGTGATTTTTTTTTGCACCAAATAAAGACAGACTTGTCTGTCTTATATAACCGAAGGAGAGTAACAATGAATGCACAACTTAATGCTGTAATAGATGTGAGCCAACGCTACGCCAAGTGTATATCGGCTTCGAAACGTGTGAACTGGGATATTGATGCCGATGTGATTCGTGGCCGACAGCTTGATACAGGGAAAAAGTTTCTGCCTGATGGTCTGTCGAAAATTGATCAGATACCCTTCCTGTCCGAGCAAGAAAAGATATTCTTCAGCCAGGTTCAAGGCAGGACATACGCTAATATGTTTGGGCTGGTCGAACGCTTTATATGCGCCAAAGTCATCGAGATTAGTCACGACTATGTATTGGGTGATCAGACCGCTCTGGAAGCACTTGTACGGTTCAGCGATGAGGAACTGAAACACCAGGAGTTGTTCCGTCGTCTGGAGCAAATGGCATCCGAACAAATGCCAGCGGGATACAGCTTCACTCCCGATCCTAATGAGGTGGCCAAAGTGATACTGGGTACGTACCGGACACATGGTTTACATTTTATACCGGAGACATAGTTAACACTTTTCCGGTACGAAAGGATTGCTGGCCGGTTCCACCCGGCCGACATCCTCATCAAAGAAGCCTAGGTCAT
>Ga0126335_1000476_pt1 | contig 19364 bp, 18 predicted proteins | sample OlaspJWI45metaG_FD_108409 | JGI IMG/M metagenome (GOLD analysis project Ga0126335, IMG submission 108409) | Marine gutless worms symbiont microbial communities from Oahu, Hawaii - Olavius sp. 1 OAHU.JWI-45 metaG | ecosystem: Host-associated > Annelida > Digestive system > Unclassified | place... | reverse complement strand
TCCCTCTTTTACTCCAGACCATCATCAGTAATCAGATGAGGCCGCGTAGGTTGAGGGGTGCCTGGTTTAGTCGCCTTTTACGACATCCGGCCAGGAGACGGAGTGGGTCTATTCTAAGCCCCGGAACCCACACGGCAAGCAAGACCAACAAGTTGTGTGACTTGATCTGAGGGTTGGAGGATTTCTGCTTGGTGCCATTTTGCATTCGTCAGGTGAACTAGGCAAACTTTTGCATTGTCCACTTTCTAAGTAATGATGGTTTAAAATGGTAGTGATTTGGCTGGCCGTAAATTTTAGGATAATAAGTTCGCCTGTTGTATTGTGACTTCACAGTTCTACTGTTTTGTTGTGTGTGTTGTCACTGATATTGTCATAGTAGTATCATTATAGCTGTGTATATTCACTTGTTGTCTGATGTTGTAATCGCAGCTCTGATAAACAGTTCAGACGCAACGATGCAGTTTCTGCTGCACAATCCAATCGATGCTTTGTTAGCCGTTGAAGTGTCACACAAAGAATATCTGCTTGTTTTCTCAAGTAAGTTGGAGACGTCTACATTTTTGCATAATTTAATAATTATCTAGGCATTTTACGCTTTTGTTGTGACAATTTATAGGAAGATTTGATTCTTGTTTACATGTGGCATTTTGAGATAGAGGTTTGCATTTAACAGAGATTGATAAACCTTTGTTACCATAAAGTTGGTAAAGTGTTATAATTTTGTGCTGTTCATTTGACACATAAAAGGTGTAAAGGAAGTTGTTAATCTTTCTCCTCAGGTTAATATGTCACAATGTTTCAGCTAAAAAGATTTCTGGTTTTCGATGCACAGCCCAACATTGCTATCACTTTTCTTTCAAAATAAATTTTGCGTAGACTGCCTTTGTTAGTATAGTTGTTTATTACACTGATGCCATCAAGAAAATACTTCATTCCTTGAGATATTTTAGACGGAGATTACTTACACAGTCGTGTTTGTATGCTAGATGTTGGCATTTATGTTGATAACAATGGCAAGAGATCACGACCACTGGAGCTTATGTGGCCAGCTCCACCCACTGCAGCCAGTGAGTCAGCTTTTGTTTGTATCAGTAGCAGTGAGGGATTATTAAGCAATATGGTTACTGATACTGTGCTCCGTGGTGACAGTTTCATTTCTTATGGAGAGAATGGTACCAAATGTCAAATTTAGTCTAATCTAAGTTGAATTTTTAGAGTGGCCATAGTTGGATGATTGAGATATGTTGATCTATTACTTACTGCATTTGTTATCAAATGCAACAGCTCACCCATGTGGTTCCATTGTATCATTATAGAAGCAGCTGTAGGCTTGAATGTACAAAATAGTTAAACTTATATTTGTAGTGAAATACTGACCAATTGTTGCTGTTTCTTGAAAAGTAGGGACTATGATTCCCACAGAACTGAATGGGTTTAGTCAAATCAAAAGCAGTTGCCAAGGTAACTGATGTGAATGCCGCTGAGTATTACTCTACTGTGAGTTAGTTGTGTTGTGGAGATGGAGTTGTCAGGTTAATGTTGCACTGATTCTGTGTGTTTAGCTTGCCAGCCGCCACACCTGATGCTCTACAGCGAGAATGTCGTCTTTGTTTTTGACATCGTGCAGAACGAGTGGATCCAGTCTCTGCCTCTGAAACAAGTCAGTAGATTGTTGATTTCTGTGTTCACTGCTTGAGATCATCCTGATAACATATGCTGAGAAATTTGACTAACTATTTATTTATTTATTTATTTATTTATTTATATTTTATTTATATTTTATGATACCCCATCTGACGTGTTGACATAGCACTGCGGGATGAGATGCAGCTTAGATTTAAAACTGATCTTTCTGGTGGATTTTTGCTTCATGTATTGGTGCATGCCTGTGTTGGACTAGATTGGTTTATACCGTTCGCAGACCGGTGCCATGCCGGAGGCCTGGCCGGCTGTGGCCATAGTAAGATCGCGCATGTGCATGCGTACTATTTGTATTGTATGTGCTTGGCCCTGCTGACTAGTGTGTAGATTTTGACCGTAACGAAGTACCGAGAGACCCGTAACGAAAGTCTGCCCGTAACAAAGTACTGAGTGACCCGTAACGAAAGTCTGACCGTAACGAAAGTACTGACTGTCGACATTTGTTATAATGGCAAAAAATACTTTATTCGGGTGTTTTAGCCAAGATAATAATTAAAAACCTTTCCGTGTCGCCATCTGGCGACTGTCGATAAACGTTTTGTGCCATTCGCCTCAGTTCAACGTTATCGTAGAAAAAAATGCAAATCGACATATAGAAGCAACGAGAAACGACGCCAAAGTAATTTAGCGATAGCCGCATCGAATACGTGCTGCAATGAGGCGCTTCTAATGAGCTTTGCTCACGGTCCGCGACCGGAGTTTAGGTTTCTGAATGGGTTATTTATTATGCTGATTATTGTTGAATGATGTTGTTGTTGTTGTAAGTTTAATATATATTGCATCATTATTGTCAGTAGGGAGTATATTTAAACCAAATTTGAAAGATAGAAGCATATTTTACAACTGATATGTTATGTTGTTGTCTGCTGTTTGTAAGTGTTTGACATTGTTCTGATACATTGATGTGTCTGTGTGTAGGCAAGACCACTATGCAGTAGTGGTGCTGTTTCAATGTCTTCCTGCAATGACAGCATGCAACTCATTTACTTGCGCAATAAGGCCACAGGTTTGCCATCATTTATATTTATTATTGTCGTCATTTACATCTTGCTGTGCACACCTACACCGTATTGCCACTGTTTTCTGTATTACATTCGTTGCAAGTTAAGTCAGTGTGATATTTCAGTTTCATACAATTTTGACAGTATTTTGTATGAAGTTAGTAGTTGTTTATCTGTTTTATTTGCATAGAGCTGGAAGACAGAATTGCTCTTCCTGAACTGCTCAAAGGAGGCAGTTTCACTCGTGGCAAACGCCGTTTTTCATTCAAGACGATACAGAACATCCAGGCTGCAAAACTGTGTGTACACTTGCATGCCTCTTTGCATTCTAGCCTGATGGTTTGATAATATTGTGAAAATTATTTTACATTTGCTAGAATTGCCAGTTAGATTTTGAGTGATGGAGCAATTGATTAAACACCTGTGATCAAACACATTATACTGTCCATTTGACACTTAGTCAAAAATGCATATCATGTCTATCTGGCTTAAAGTGTTCACAGGTAATAAGAAAACTGCTTTTAATGTTAAATGCTTAAATGTGTAAAATAGTTTATTTGCGTTGTGTATTTATACGAGTTATTTTATGTCAGCGCTGATTTGCGGAGGTCAAAACTCATCTCAGCACCAAGTAACTTCAGTCACATTGGCCACATTGGTCCTGAAGAGAAGTTTAATTTCGTCCAAGACAGGTTGGAGAGTTGGAGAGCTATCTCTTGATATTAGTTTCTTCATCTGTTTCTTTTGAAAATATAAAGCTTAATGAACAAGAGTTAATAATACTGCTGCTACATTTTAGTGTATGGAAGTGGTCTAAAAGTAATTTGTTGCAGTCTTTTCTTAGGGTTAGTATTTGCATTGTAATAGTATGAGTTGAATACACAAGGCTTGTTTCTAAGTGGTATTCATTATTTAAAGGTGTTTGCTGAGGTCACTGTGTGGCACTGTCTCTGACATTACTGCACACGGAGTTTCATTCTCTAATTTTGTCTGATTTGAATTTTTTGTATGTGTTGAGTGTTTTAAATAGGAAGTACTATAACAAGATATGCACAAGTGTCGGAACATTCAGAAAGCATGCATAAAGAATTGCTGAAGCTTGAATGTTTTGAGTAGCATAATATCTGCTGACAGCTGTTCACTGCAATCTTTTTTGAGTTAGCAGTTCAAAAATTTGTACATAATATCTATTTTTTTTTTAATTTTCAGGTCTAAATCTGCTTATTGTGTATATTGTGTATACTGTAGTCATGCTCTGGAGAGGAGATCTCGAATCATTTCTGGTCCGACAAACTTCAGTCATGTGGCACACATGGGTCCTGATCAGGGCATGAAGGTGTTGACTGAACTGCCAGTGGTAATGTCTGATTTCTCGTTATTTTCATTCACGAGTTGATTGATCACTTTTCAATTTTCTGCACGAATATTTGCTGGTGTAGATGTGATGCATACGTGCTGGTTGAATTGATGGTTTATTGTGCACGAGCAGCTGTTCAGTGTACTAGACTGCTGATCTCTATAAGTTGTTGGTGTTAGGATATTTGGTCAATATTGCTTTAGTGCTGCTGCCTATAGTCTGAGCTGAATGAGGCAATGCAGGCTGTGATAATGCTTTACACGTTACTGTATGGGATTCGAGCTTTGTATATGAAGGATGAGAATAGAAATACTTGTAGGATTAGAGGTATAGATGTATGGGGTTAGAGATCGCACTGGTTAACAAAGGTATGACTTGTAAATGTGTTACTGACAAGGTTCGTACAGATCCTGCAAAGTCCTGAAATTAAAATGTTGAGATTTCCAGGCCTGAAAAGTCCTGGAAAAAGGCATAGATCCTGGAAAACCCTGGAAAAGTCATGTAATTCTATAGTAATGGACTGGAAATTTTACTTTCTGGTTCAAGTATCGTTCACTAGAGAAGAAATTCGTTGTAATACATTATGTACATTTTGTCACCTCTTGGGTCAATTCGGATTTTAGAAATACTTTTATACTGTTATTAAATATTCTTTGGCCTTTACTATGTTTGCATAGGCTAGCAGCCATTTCGTTTTCTGCTATCTGTAGTGTATCCTGGAAAGTTCTTGAAAACGAGTTTTTTGAGTCCTGGAAAACCCTGGAATTTGGTCTTTGCAAGTCCTGGAAAGTCCTGGAAAAAAACAGTGTTTTAATGTCTGTACGAACCCTGTACTGAGCATTAAAGGGAAAAGAGAAATTAGCATATGTGTGCTTTATGATAATGTGGACAGCGATCAGAGTCTGCAGATGCAGAACAGATGCGAGGAATGTTGCCGGCCGGTGTTCCAGCTCGCAGTTCAAGCAGCTCGACAGAAGCGTCAACCAGTCGTCAGTCATCTGTTTCTCCCGGTACGTCGGCTCCTGTTAACGGTCAGTCATGTCCGCTGCATCGCTCACTTGTTATACATGCACGTGATAGCCGCTATGTCACTGTAGTGTTCATTTGCTTTGTTTCAGTTATGTTCATTCACTGCATATAGTATACTACATAAACTGCTGTAAATTTCATAGCTTATGTTTCACAGATTTGTCACATTATGCCTTCAGATTTCACTGTGTTCATACCAAGAAGATATGCTAATTACTGTTAACCACATTTCTGTATTCGAACTTTTGCTGACTGTTGGTTATGAACTATGAAGAAAATGTGGGTGGCAGTTATTGCAAAGATAAGAAATTTACAGAAAATCTAAGAAATTGCGTATTTTGTTTAGTAAAGACTGTAAAGAAACAAATTTATTTTTCCAAATTTATAATTGCTTTGTAACGGTGTTAATAATCAACAAAATGTGGCGTGATTTTGTAATGGTAATTAAAAACTGTTCAAAACTTTATTGATGGAAATTCAGTGTAGATTCATGTGGATGGCTCTAGCTCCTGTTAATGGTCAGTTGTGTTGATATTCTATCAATTATGTGTGTTATGAATTCATGCTTTGCACTACAGGTATACATTACAGCATTTGTAGTATATGTATACTTTCAGTGTGCAGTAATGCTAAACTGATATACTTACAACCAGTACTCTGCTGTACTGTCGTTATTGCTGATACCGTGTCTGACTGGTGGTGTTAGTTGTAGCCACTTATTTGTCACTTCTTTGCCACGTCTGTGCAATATTGAAATTAGTTGTATAAGTGTATCTGCTTCAGTGAGCTTATGTTTCAGTCGTGAGACCTGTATTTACAGATTCATCATTCTAATTTTGCAGTCAAAAAGATTGAAACTTAATGGAGACAGGTGCTTGAAATGTTTCCCTGCTCAGTTTGCTCCCATCAGAAACCTAATTCACCTCACAATAGAGTTTCCCATTTATTGGTTATGTCAATGCAAACATCTTAAGTCTGCGTGCCTCTAGACTTACCGTGCAATGCACTAGTTTCATATCCATGGTCTTGCAGCTTTAGCTGGTGTCTGGCTGAGAGATAGTGAAACCGAGATCTGTGCCATCCAGTGGGCCGTGAGACTGACGGAAGTTTTCCTGCCCAGTTTACTCCATTCAGAAACATGAGTCACATCACAGTCGGGTTTTCTTGCTTTACAGATTGTTGTCTGGAAGTGTATTGTGAGAGGTTTTTCATAGCTCACGTGGTACATACTAATATGAAGATTAGTATGTAACACCTTGTTAGCTCGCCACCATTGGTACGTGGCCAAATTGTGGTGAGAGGCGAGGTGGCGAGTTAACGGGTGGGGTGTAGAGTGGAGCTGGCGGCACACTTAGACCTAGGCGTGACCAGCTGCATGAGCAAGTCCTTTTTATTAGCAAAGCGTGTATTGTTTAATTAAACGATGCCAAACACTAGCCTAGTTACACGTGTATGTAATTTAGGCTTCTACAACAGTGCCCAAGAGAAAGTCACAGACCAGACAGGTCTATAGGAGATACTTGTCTGGGTTTCTAGAAACAACAGCACATTTAGCCTACACGAGGCTTCACTGACATGTCATTCACTGTGGTCTGCTGCAGCTCAGCTGTTCACAGCCTGTATGAGACACAAGCTAACATACACTAGCTCAATGCTGGTGTCGTTTTCTTAGGGGCTTGATGACATGCATGTCAGTCTGTTGGGCTGACAGGTTGAGTCCAGCTGAATGTAGGTGTGTGCACTGAGACAGGAGGGGAGGGAGAGGTGACAACAACGGGTGCTGTATGGCCTGGTCACATGGTATGGTCCTGCTGCTGTACTGAGATGCAGCAGCAGCAGGGTGGCCCGTGTCCTGGAATGATGGACAGACAACAGCTGCACTCTGATAGCGTGTCACTACAACTAGTGTCTTACAGCTTGGTTCACAGGCTCACTGCCAGAATGGTGATCTGGTGACCCGCCAAGACTAGTGCTGTGAGCTGAGCCATATGGCAAGTTAGACAGGGCAAGTCACGTCCACTTCATGGTGAGGGCGAGCAGCGATGGTGGCGACTTAATGAGATAAAATGAATGGGATGAAATCCGTCCTGGGCTTTGGCATGGCAAGAGGTGAGTTTGGTGAATTAACGAGGGGCAAGATAACGAGGTTTGACTGTATATCAAAGGTTGTTAGCTGGATTATTGGGTGTCGTTTTGTCAGGCAAACCTTCGTCTGTTCGTATGCGAGTTAAGAAACCTGTGATTGGTCAGAGCAAGGTAATGGTGCTGATCTGTAGTCGACACTGCAGCTTTGAAATGCCTGATTCACTCTGGTGGCCGGCGTATCATTGTGCTCGGTGTTAGTTGCACTTTTGAGTTGGCACACTGAAATGTGGAGTAATTGATCTGCTTAGCGTTGTATTCATCATGTGTAATTGCACCCATAGCTGAGGTGTAGCTACATTGCAGTTGTGATAACATGATTTCAATAGTCGCAGTAAAGCACAAGTTATAATAGTAACTGGCACGCGACACAAGCAAAGTAACATGTTTTGTGTAAGAATATAGATATCCGTTGTTGTAGTTGAACCATTAATGAATTTTGTGGTTGATCATCATCATGTCGTTCGTTTATTTGAGGTTGTCAAACGCAACTGACAACATACAGTACAAAAAAATAGATGTAGGCATAGACATGGACATACACACACATACATACAGACTAAATACATTTATATACACAGTCGACAGTTTTTAGTTCAAGTTATAATGGCTGGTGCAGATTAGAATTGAGAGAGAAACGTAGGCAATGTAGTAATCTAATGCATATTGCAGAGAGTTAGTACGAATATTTATACAGCATTCGGATCAGATAGTCATCAGCATTTAGGAATTTTGTCTTATTTATGTCAAATGCTTTAGAAAGCCAAATGTACTTTCAAAGTGTTCTGTTGCAACACCTATCTAGTTGGTCAGTTTTACTTAAGTTTTTCAGCCTTTATATGACCATGTTAATCAAACTTGCCACTGGCAGCAGGTAGAGAAGTAGCGATAAGTAATTATTGCAGGAAATGATACTCCTGTACAAGCAGTGTTTGATAAAATTTGCATGAGTGGTTAATTACAAATATAATTGTAATTATTATTTACTTGTACTGCACAACAACAACAGTAGTACTTAACTAGCTATGGTATCCGTCGATGCCGGGTACTACACAGCCAAGGTTTGAAGCCCATTTTTCACCTGCTGCAAGCCATCCATCTGCGTGGTCGAAGACTGTACTTTGCGCGTTGACCCAGTGCTGCGTGCTGTAGCCAATGCCACGCCGCCAGGCCTATTTATAGCTAATGCTGCCTACAGGCTAAGGCTATGGGCAAGACTCGCCGAATACTGCCTACGCCTCTCGGGCTGCTGCTGCGAGAAAAATGCCAATTTTCTGCCCCCTACCCAAGACCCCTACCCCAAAGTTTTCGTCAGTATTTGTTAACTCGTGAATTTGTGCACTTTCTGTTAACTGTAGCACCTGTTGTGGCATTGGCTGTGCCTTTCTCTGGTAGATGGCTGTCTTGTGTATCAGCTGTTTTCCTTTCACACAGCTCTTTTAATTGCAATGCAGCAGTGTTTTTGCTGTTGCATTTTCTGCACGTTCACTTGCCTATGTGGTGCATACACCCATACTTCTCTGCACTTCTACTGTATCAGATCTTATTGTAGTTCTGTTGGTGAATGAAGATATTTTTTCTGCTTCTGAGTACATGCTTGACAAAGTGCTGGTGCGATTTTCTCAGTGCATGCTTATATGATTAGCTTCTAGGTCTACAGAAGTGAGTTTCAGGAAACTTAGTGATGTGTACTCTTGAGTAAACTCAACTCAGAGGTTGAATTCACCAAATTCACTGATGCCAAAATGAAGGACATTGAATTACAAATAGATTGCTAAACCAAATGTGACAACCATAAATGTTGCGATTTTTAGCCATTATTTTGTAATTTAGTGATGTGTAGTATTTTGAATTTTGAAATGTGATGTTATTATTTACTAATTATATTAGCTGACTCTCTTATTTACTGGAAAATCATTTTGTGAGCTTTGATTGAAGGATTGTTGCAGTTGTATTCAGCATTTGATGTTTCAAAAGCTGGTGTTTCAGTATTTTTAACTTGTACTGAATTCTGAATTTGTTTGACATTGTTTGTGTTGTGGCCTGCGTTATTGTTACAGTTTGAATGTGCAATGTCCAAGCTCTAGGAACTGATGTCATATGTTAAGTTCAATTATTTCTGACCTGACAGACTTTCTGGCCACATGCTGGGACACGTTGACCAAACAGTAATTAGTTTGATCCTGCTAGATTTAGTTGTTTGGTGGTTGTTGTATTCACAATGTAACCTGTATGTATTGGGAATGCAGTTAGTGCTTTCAAAGCAACTGTCACAGGTTTAAGATTAGGACTTACGGAGTATGTTGTCATATATTGTCGATTAGTAACTTCAGGCACTCATTGAAGATATTTTTGTTCAAGCAGGTGGTGCATGGCATGCATTTGTTGTGGCTGTGTGGCGTATGCAGGGTGCAATGGCAGCGCCAGTAGTCAGACGTCCCCTCTCAGCGGTGTTCAGCTCGACGGGCAGCAGCAGCAGCAGCGAACACTCTCACCGCACTCCTCGTACTTCACGGATCTCGAGTTCTAGCATCGTCAACTCCGATCTTCCTAGCACCAACTGCTAGCCGGCCGACCTTCATCAGCCGACTGCTCTGCCTGATGTCCAATGACTATTCATGGTGAAATTTTTAGCTGATTTGACTGTGAGATACTTGCTACTGTAGTGAGACCAGTGAGACTGTTACTAACATCACATATTGGTCATTGTTACTGTAGGGAGATGATGTAGTTGGTTTTTAACATAGACTCTGCCATGGGATGCATGGTTTCAGTTGTGATCGGTGCAGCACCTCTTGGTTTGTTGTTTGTTATGCTAGGATATTATGTTATTATTAACAAGATTATTATTATTAATACTATTAATATTATCAAATTAGAAACATTTTGTAGTTAATCATGCCACCGGTTTTTCATTACAGCAAAGGATGGTTATATGTAAGGTTTGTTGATTCGTGCATACCGATAATGATGTGATGCATTGCCGGTGTACAGTAAGCAAATGTGTGTTGTTAAGGACATTGTTGTAGCTGATTATTGAATCATGCATTCATGTATGTAATGCCATTGCATCCAGACACTGTATTTTAACTGATGACGTTTTTATGTCAGATTAATGGGGTTGATGTTAATTGCTGCAGCAACGTTTGACAGTTTGTCTCTGTGCTTTTACATTAGTGTACAGATATCATATTCTGTACTGTACTGTACTGTGCTGTTGCTTGTACGATTCCACTGGTAATGTTTCTCCATACATTGAACTTGGTAGGCTTGACATATTAGATACACAGATTGCTAGGGACACACCATCTCCCAAGTTAGTGCAGTAAACGTACGGACTCTTGTCATAGCATCTCTTACTGGGAAGCCCTCCTCAGAAGCACTAAGGTATAGCACATATTGTAAGGGATCTCAGAGTGTTACCTGCACACCCACACATTTATCCACCAACGGCATGAACCGTGCCGTTGCCTTCCCAGCCGAAGCTGGTCCTCATTTTACCAACCCTGGAGGGCTGGAAGGCTGAGTTTGCCTAGTTGGCTGGTTACATATCTCGTTTACCCACCTGAAGATGGTCACCCATCTAAGTACTAACCAGGCCCAATGTTGATTAACTTCGTTCATCAGACCAACGATGCTAAGCACTACACAACGCCACCAACCAGTGCTCGGCTATTTCTGATTGGTGCAGTAACATCTTGGTATCCTCCAGTGCTGTGACACTGTTGGTTGGGCCCTCTAGTCTAAAAATCATCCCCAAAATGACCTATAATGTGTCGAGTGGGATATAAAGCCTTTATTCATTCACGCTTTGTGTTAAAGTTACAACTCTGATCAGGTTGTACATTGCTCATCCCAGTCCCACTGGAGACATTTGGGCTAACCTCGTACACGTTGTGATGAGTGGCAAAACGTTGCAGATGTTAGCTGTAGTGATGTGAGTGTAGGAAAACTGCATAGTGTGATTTCTTTGTGAATTTTAGACTCATTACAATTGAGATGCATTGTTAATTGACCGGACGTTTGTGCTTGTGTTATGCTGATCGTGAAGATGCTTTGCTGCTATCATGCAACAGTGATACTAATTCATAACAGTAATGTGCTAACTCATTGTGTGTGGTGTCTGTAAACAGAGCTGCTCATTACCATATTTAGCCACTCAGTTTTATAGCTATAGTTGTGCAGGGATTCAGTGGGTGGTTAGGACAGCTGATACTGCATGAGACATCATTGACAGGACATGTATATTTACCTGCAATACACACAAAGAACTACAGTCTACCATATAGTACTGGACCGGACCCCAGTAGCTATTGTAAGTTTTTTACTGGTATCTTAACAGTTTCTTTGACTGTTATTTACATTATTTACATCATTTTTTAGACTGGAGGCACAGTGTAACCGACCCGTGTTGGCGGAGAAATTATGGTTAACAGTAGTTACCATATTTTTTTTGTTTGTGACATTATGCTGCATTGTGAGGACGGGAGTGACAAGAACAGACAGACATTCAGTTCAGTTTGGGCTTAAGATGTGGCTTTTCAAGTGTGACTACTCCTTAGATGCCGCTGAGAGTTTGTCTATGTGGACATTTTGATCACTGAAATGGCTGACTAATGACTGTATCATAGATAGGTGCTAACTTCTCACCTCACTGAACAGATGTTATCACCTGTGAACAAGCTGCTACTTTTGTTATTTTACGTTTTGTAATGTTAATTTATGACTAACGTGTGCTGTAGATATAATTATTATGATAACATGGTGTCGTTCATGCTGCTGTTGGATGTATTGTAATGTGAATCACTGTGACGGTGCAGCCAAGTTGGTTACATGTGGTTTATACATGATGATGAGTAGGTTGATCAGAAAACATTCTCTGCAGTGATGACTGTTCTTTTTTGCCTGCTGTTTAAATTTTTGCTGCTTATAAAGTAATTAATAAGAATAAATATTTATAACATCGTCAGTGGAAATGTGTTATTTTGCTTTGAAGCATTGTTTATCTTCTTCACTTTAATATTTATTGTAGATTTTTATTTGTTGCTTTAAGAAGTATTGCAGCTACATGTACACTGTGTTTAAATCAAAAAACACCCACAAAGATTTTGCACCATATTTCGATAGATCCTAAATGGATTAAAATGAACTTTGGAACCTTTGGCAATTACTCGGAAAATTGAAAACACGTCGTAATAAAAAATCACAGTAAATTGTACTGCAGCACACGGTAACATGTAGAAGCCTTTAGGCTGCTGTCTGTGACACGTAGGCGCCAGTCTGATCACTCAGTGAATGATCGATGCCGTGATTCAACAATGTGTGCAAGTCGACGTCTCGGATTTTCTTCTGGTACATTCTTGTATGATGCCACATACTTTTTAATCCACTGGGTTGAGGTTCCGACTTTGGGAGGGGACTAAAATGAATCGAGATGAAACCCGGAGTTTCTCTGACTAGCATTCCAAGCGTTTCTTCAGTTCTACATGACGTCGTAATTGCGTCACTTGCACCAAGGAATATACACAAATTCATTAATTTTTACATAATTAAAATTAGAATTTAATCAGCTATATTTCTAAAATTTTTGAGCGAATTTGTTCATTTTTCTAGGAGGTATAAAAGAAAATGTGTCTGGGTGTACTGCTTTAGCTAGTGATTTTTAGGCTGCCTCAAATGCATGAGATGCAGACTATTGTTACGGATGTGTTCGGTATCTGTCTGTCTGTCACGTGGCTCAACTCGACTTCACTGTGCAAAAACTGCTGAACGGATCAAGGTGATGTTTGGGGTGAACACTCTTGGGGGCCCGTGGGACATTGTGTTACACGGGGGTCCTGATGCCCCCTCAGAGAAGGGGAGGGGACTCATTTTCGAATTTCAGGACCCCCTTCGTATCTCCGGAACGGCTGCTAGATCCAACCAAAACCACGCAAAACGGGTCATACAGGAACGGGGCGGGGTCACGTGACCTACGTTTAACTTATGTAACCGCCTACATATCCCAGGCGTGAGTGAGTGAGTAGAGGCTTAACGTCCCACTCGACACTTTATAGGTCATTTCTGGGACGCTTTTACAGTTCAACAAGCACTGAAGGAAGCCAGTTGGCCACTGCGATAGGCTTTCATCCCACCAGAACCACTCCACTGTGTTACAATATGAACTTTAGGCAACTGCCTCTAGGCTAAACACAGCGTAATGGTCCCAGTACGTCAAAAACCAGTCTGCTGGACCTATAAACTGCCTAAAACACAGTGTAACAAGAATGTTGCACTGTACTATAGTAACTAGAGCAGCTGTGTTAATGTTCCCTCTTTTACTCCAGTCCATCATCAGTAATCAGATGAGGCCGCGGAGGTTGAGGGGTACATATCCTAGGCACAGCTATAGCTAGAGAGTCGTGCGCGTACAGTGTGTGTGCTGCATTCGATGCAGTCTACGCCGAATTACTTTGGCCTGTTGTGTCTATTAATTTTAAACTTTTCTCAGGAAGGTGAAGAGCGAGGGGAAAGAGCTAGATTGACGCACACACACTGTGCTCACGCACAGTGGATAGGGGGCCACAATTGATAATTTTATGTCCCATAGGCTACGCAGGAAGCAACACGTGTTCGGCTTATTGGGGCGTGACGACAGTTTATTTGTAGCACACGTGCGCTTCTCGGCTCAGACTGAGCTACCAGTGAGTCATGTGCGGGATTTGCGTAGACGTATTTTCCCGAATATGGTCACCACTAAAACGAGTTTGCCTATGATGTCTGTGTGTCTGTCTTTATGTAGGCCTAGATCTATGTATGTAGGTTTGTTAGCTTATAACTCAGGAACGGGACCTGGGGCGATTGTCTCCAAATTTTAGGGTGCCCCAGGGATGGTTTTACGTGCAAAAATTTGGGGAGGGGTCATGGGTAGAGGCCAGAATATTGGCATTTATCGTTTCTTGCAGGAGCGGCTGTGCACGCGCCACGGCAGGCAGATTGGGCACCGGACAGACATGCACACATGATGCAGGCGGACAATGCGCAGACGCAATAGAAACAGGCGTTGGTGCTGACGGGCCGACAAGCATACTACACAGTACACACGGGTACGAAAAGCGGGGGCCTTGGGAGGGCGAAAAGCGGAACGTGGTTGCCAACGTAATGGTAGAAAATATTGTAGTATTTTGTAGCAAATTTCTTACTCTTTGCAACAGTGAAAATTTTTTGAAAATCGGTTAACTTGAGGTTCGACGCAGTTAATGCCAACAAAACGCGAGTGTCCGGTTTTTTGGGACACGGTGTACATTGTTACAGCCTAGGCCCTATATTTATTGGGTTTTTCACATAGCAGACTAGCTTGAGTAAGTGAGTATGGCAGACTAGCAGTATGAAATTATGAAACCTTATGATAGGCCTATGTATCCAACTATCCATGCAGTCAGTAGATGGCGTCTGCAGATGCTGTAAACTGCGGTTGTCGATTGTCCGAGTTTCGTAGATTGATGGAGAGGTCGCTCGTACCCTAGTAAAAGGGTCGCCGTGCGACATAGCCTGGAAAGCTTATTGACTGTTGAATCAGCTGAACTTCTGTAGGCCTATGTGAGTGCTTTTATACGGTCTCACTGTTATACTCTGTAAACATTGTCATCGCCATTTGAGCATAGCTTTCTACCGGTATTCCTACAGGCCTAGTTCAGGACTTCAGGTGTAAGCTTATGCAATTAAGGGTGTCTCCAGTATTTGCCAATGGGATATATGACATCCTGAGTTCGATTAGGTCGCCACAAAACAGGTGAGCAAACGAATCATTATCAAGCTCAGCAAATAATCAAAAGGGTCTTTGGTTACACTTTCTAAGTTGATTCTGACGCATGTTCTTAGCCAAGTCGTCATGCCTAAGAACAGAGAAAGTGATATACACATGTTAGGCTTATTCTGAAAGCGGCGTAGTTGTCCGGACGAGGCGACGACGCTCGACGGTTTTGCGCACGTTTAGCCGACGTTAGTTCAACAGGAGCATATGTGACTATCCAGTCGTGCTGTGCGACGGACGATTCGACGCGGGTGGCGACATGGCGTGATCGATTTTGTCATTACTCGTCATCTGACGTAATGCGCCCAATCACTGCTGGATTACAGTCGCTGTGCGGCGCTTGCCAGTGCCAGCTAGCCGTCCCGTCGTCGACAAGCATGACGATTGGCGACACATTAGCAACAGATACGACTGCGAGTTTTTTTGTGACGTTTAGTAGCGATGTCGATGGTCCCTTATCACTTTTATCAGCCAGGATTATTGGAATCACGGACTCGTCGCGTTGCCCGCCTGCTTTATGTCACACAAAATCATGCCAGTTAGTGGCTGTCCATTAAGACAGTGTTAATAATAACACCAGTAGGTCTAGTAATAAAAATAATGCTCTGACGTTGCACGAACGTCTGAAACAGTACTTAATTTCACACTTCTATTCTATCAGTTCTTAGATTCTCCCAGAATATACGTGTATATTTAGCAATTTTTTTGAAATTGTAATATTAATAATAATATGGTGGCCTATAAAAGAAAGTGTTCAATTTTCTCTTATTGTAAATTACTAGTAAATAGGCCTAGTTCTCACAGTTTTAATGACGATTTATCAAAAGCCTATGCTCAGAGTGAAAATCATCACCTTTCCCAAAATGCAAAACATGTGATAACATTACCTGTTAATGAACACATTATTTTATTTAAATTATTTTTTATTATTTTAATTTATTACTTGTAAACAAACAAAAATGCCTCGCACGCCTACAAATAGCAGTTGCATAAAAAGCAATGCTACAACACGATGTAGCCTATATAGGCTACCACTTGTTGTTAGTCTACATGAGGAATGTTGTTGATAACTAGCAGCTGATTACAGACCATATCATGCGTTCACCGGCACTTTTACCGACCAATGCGAAAACGTATTAGAACTAAGAAGTGATTTGGAATTGTAAATACGTGGGATTTTTCAACGATTAGATATGTCATCATCATCATCATTTATTTGCTTAATAACAAAAAACAAAATATGCACAATAGGTGACATTGAACTGAGCAAAACAAAAAGGCACGATGTGCACTAACATCTGCCCCTGTAAAACTGAGGAAAATAAAAGACAATAAAACACAGAAAAACCAGGGCGCATTACTAACAATACCTGAGATGTTCAGACAAATCTACAGCTTTGATGGTGCGAATGAAGCTAGTAAAGCGTACCAAAATCAACAATGTCCAGTAAGTTATTACACACACTAACAATTCGTTCACTAAAGAATTTGGCTCGGACTGTGGAAGAAGAATGCTTTTTATACAGCTTATAGTTGTGACTTCTCATGATGGGTAGTGGGGCTTTTTCAAAGAACTCGCTAGCTTGTAAATCAGTCAATCCAAATAGTATCTTGTAGCAGCAGATCAAGTCAGCATGAAGGCGTCGCAATTCAAGGCTTAGTAGGTTGAGGCGTTTTAATCGTTCAGAGCGGAAAATGTAGGCAGCCGTTTAGTGAAACGTCGCTGAACAGTTTCAAAGGCTTCTATGTCTTTAACAGTGTACGGCGACCAAATTACAGAGTCATGCTCAACAAGTGGGCGAACATAAGTGAGGTCTGCACGTATTAGTAAATCTGCATTGCGAGATCTAAATGCTCGATATATGGTTGGTGTGCGCTTATGGGCTTTAGCCACAATGTTGCTTATGTGCAGCGAAGGTGACAAATCACGTGACACTATGACACCGAAATCATGAGCAGACGCAACACCTGATACGGCTAAACCGTCAATACTGAAACAAGTACTATAAGTGACTTTACCGACGTTTAGCACACAATACTTGTTAACAGAAATAGATAGCTGCCACTCATTAACCCATGCAACTACTAGCGCATCAACAGCTTGGTGTAGCTGCAGAACATGTACATAGTTCAGGATCTGAAGGTACAATTTTACATCATCTGCAAAAAGTTTAACTTTGATACCATATCTATACAAAACAGTTGCCAGCTCAGTTATTCAAATCGTTTAATATTCGACAGGCTGCAAGTTAGGCCTACATTATTCTGCATACATCTAATCTACAGAAATGCAACACCAAGAAGCCATAGAGCGATGTTTGATGTGACCGCTGCGGTTTCACTATACGGCTGCTATCGAATCAGCTCTGTAGTCTTGTCAGCAATATAAGTGACATCCGATGTACAGCATGTACGGCATCAGTAGGCCTACCACGATTCAATGAGGTACTACAGAAGTGTTCATAAACCCGACTTTGCGCGACGGACGTCGTACCGGTACTATCTGTTTATTGATGTGATCGTTAGTGAGTGTCTAATGGCCAACGTAGCCCCGAGGCTGTATGATATCGATTTTCGTCAATACATTAGCGCGTTCGCCCCCGCAGCACGTCCGATTTGCTCGACTAACCTACGCCGCCGCCGCTGCAGCCGTACCGCATCAACAAATCGAAGCACTTGGCGACTGACCGACCTAGCGGCCGGCGGTGGCAATGACGCTGACGACGGGACGACAAGCCGCCGGCATAGGTTCGTCAACGGATCACGACGTGCGTCGGTCACTCCGGTACGCGGTCATCAGCGCTCAACAGCGTCTCTGGCGGTCCACTCCACACACCATTCCACACCGACACTTTTGACCAGCACGTGGACTGATGTAGACCGAATGTAGCCGGTTGAACCGACGTCATCGCCGTAGCTTTTGGTGTTAGCCACGTAGCTCGTTTATAAAATATGCCATATAGATCTACTAATAATAAATTAATAAGGCGTTATCTTGCACGTTTGGTGATAAACGCTGACAGAACAATACGCATGTTACTCATGTTACCTGCGGGCATGCTTCGAGCAGGTATTGTTTTTGCCAGCGTTTGTCTGTGTGTGTGTGTGTTTGTGCATCTGTGCGTCTGTCCGCACAAAATCTCGAAAACTACTAATCGGAAATCGATGCAACTTGATAGGAATTTGTCCCACCATGAACTCTAGAAGGGTTGGATTGGTGACATTTGACCTTGACCTTGAGAACTATTTTCGTATTTCTCTAATTAAGGCTATACCTGTCGAACGGCTTTACGTCGCACCTTTTTTCGGTACGGAGATACATTTTCAGAATATGTAGGTCACGGTTCAGTTTCAAGGTCATGGGTTCAATATCAAGGTCACGGCAGCGAAAAAGCGGTAACATAAAACTCAAAAACAACTGGTGGAAAATTGCTGCGGCTTAATCTGTTACGATAACGCTCGAAGTATTTCGGAGCTTTTAACATTTTGACCTTGACTTTTGACCTTGAGACATATTTTCGCATTTTTTTCAATCCAAGCTCTAAGTTTTGAATGCCTTAAGCTAGCAGCTCCATTTTCTGTGTGCGGGAACATCTTAAGAATATCTAGGTCGCCTTCGAGTTTCAAGGTTATGGGATTAATCTCAAGGTCATAGTCGCAAAACAGCGGCAGCGCGCAGGTTTGTGCTCCCCTCGAACACAGTTTAATTATTGTTGTTAAACACTTACATAAAAAAATGTAGATAAGTATTCAAGAAAATTTTATGTCTGTCAAGAAAGTTCCTAAGCAACCTAATATCTATCGCCAATAATAATTATAGTTTTAATTGTTTATCCGGCGAATATGAAACACTATACTGTATATAGAATGCCCACGTTGCATAATTCCGTCATAACTCACAGTGGCTGTGTACGTTATTTCACAGAAATTATTGCGTTCGTGTGTGAGAGCGGCAACAATACGATGTTACGACTGAGTGGTTTTGAAGGCGACCGACCGATCGGTTGTCCAGCTACAGGTCGGCAAGGCGAACAAACGCGGTCATCGTCGTACGTACGTCGTGGCTATTTAAGACCAGTCGGCGTCAGTAAAATGCCATTCGTTGTGTTGGTGGCGGTGCGGCTGTGTCTGGATGGTTTATGACGATGCCGACTACTGATGGACATTACTTGACGATAAATGCACGTTACGTGATATCGTCAAACGACTGACGCGACGCGCGCGGTCGACCGCGCCACCCACACTGTGCACCCACTGACTGAATGTGGCTGCTTGATTTGCAGCCACCTATGAATCATCGACGATTGAATTTTGCTCATAAGTTGTAATGCTGTAAGCCTAT
>Ga0126335_1000475_pt1 | contig 19366 bp, 17 predicted proteins | sample OlaspJWI45metaG_FD_108409 | JGI IMG/M metagenome (GOLD analysis project Ga0126335, IMG submission 108409) | Marine gutless worms symbiont microbial communities from Oahu, Hawaii - Olavius sp. 1 OAHU.JWI-45 metaG | ecosystem: Host-associated > Annelida > Digestive system > Unclassified | place... | reverse complement strand
TCCTGCCCATGGATAACTTTATTTCACCACAAAATGGTAGACAATAAGAAAGTGAGAGAAAAACAAAAAAAAGAAAAACACTTAACTAAACAATGACAGAAGTAAATAGAATATCAACGTCTGGTACAGGCTTGACATACAACATTGGCAGCTACATCAAATTTCTATAGAAATTTACAAGTGCGCCTTCTAATAATGTCTGCAACAGGTGAACAACCAAATACATTTCGGCAGTACCTGATATCATCGTCACATTTGATCATGAACATTTTACTGAAACAACTATTCATAACAAATTGTAACAAACTAATCTGTTTAGTAGTTAGTGGGCAAACATCAGTACCATAATATAAGATCAAGTCAAATCAATTTTCACGAGTATCGTGGTCATTATGTGGTAACGGTACATCAACAGCCGTGCCCAAACCAAACTCCACTGGCTGCTTTATACAGTCGAGCCTTACTCATTATCAGCCCCCAAATCCTAGCAAACACAGCAAGATTTTAACACTATCTCTTCTCCAGGCCTATGCCTATACTATTTATGTACAGTTGGCCAGAATCCATTCAAAAGTACTATAGAGAACTGAGACCTTGAATCCCGTGGGGCACCAGTCAACGAACTGGATGTTGCGTTTGGTCTTGATGGCGGCGATGGCGTTGTTGACATCCTTGGGTACGACATCACCACGGTACAGCAAGCAGCATGCCATGTACTTGCCATTGCGCGGGTCACACTTGACCATCTGGTGCGACGGCTCGAAGCAAGCGTTTGTTATCTCCGAAACACTATTCTGCTCGTGGTAAGCTTTCTCTGCAGACATGACTGGAGCATAGGTCGTCAGAGGGAAATGAATGCGAGGATACGGGACCAGGTTCGTCTGGAATTCCGTCAAGTCGACGTTCAGCGCACCGTCGAAGCGCAGAGACGCCGTAATGGAACTCACCACCTGAACACAAATGCAACTGACATGTACGAAGTGCGTTAGTAAGACACCCTTTCAGTTAATGTAGTACCACGTATAGAGCCTAAAGTAAATGCATCTAATTTACATGTAGGCCTACCGATGTCTGCATATCCTGGCATCACAGTATGTGCAACAAACCACATTCAGCGATTCGTCGATTTCAACCGTCGCCGTAGTCGGTCGTCATCATCATTCCGGCAAGTGATTCGCCATATACAGTAGCCTACGTGTCTTGCGACCGAGCATCATCTCATGGCTGGTAGCCGCCTCTGAAACAGCCTGCCCGACGACGTCACCTTAGCACCGACTCTTTCCGTCTTCCGCAAACATCTCGAAAATCATCTGTTTTCTAGTTAATCCTGCATCTAACTGTTTCCAACTGATTACAAACCATGCGACTAGTTTAGCAGTTTCACTGTATATACATTAGGCGGATTTAGGCTACTACTAATAACTTTTAATGTACAAACACTGAGTAAGCCCGGAACTTTGCTCGCGAGAGTCAGAAACCTGTGCAATGAGACGGTTGAGGTTGGTGTAGGTGGGTCGCTCACAGTTGAGGTTGCGGCAGCAGAGATCAAATATGGCCTCGTTGTCGACCATGAACGCGCAGTCAGAGTGCTCGAGCGTCGTATGAGTGGTCAGGATTGAGTTGTATGGCTCCACGACGGCCGTCGATACGCGCGGGGCTGGGTAGACCGAGAATTCCAGCTTCGATTTCTTGGCGTACTCGACACTCAGCCGCTCCATCAGCAGAGACGTGAATCCGGATCCAGTACCGCCACCGAAACTTGTTGAAATTCACCAATTACAGTTATTGTCAGTTATACTTTAAATGACCAGACGCAGATGCTTGCTTTTGAAAGCTTGTCGTCTTTCAGTGCACGAATAAGTTTGAGATGCAGTGCTTTCTATAAATCGTCAAGAAGAATGCTTTATATTCGAAAACAAATCACCCGCTAAAGTAGTTTGCTGCGGTAACCTTGAACTTTAAGTTTTATTATTTTAACCCATGAACCTGATACTGGAAACTGAACTACATATTTTATAAACCGAAAATAGAGTTTTTAGGTAAAGGCTCTCAAAAGTTCAAACCACGACAGTAGGCCGTAACCCTACCCACAGACAGACAGACAAAAACATCCGGTATAGAATGATTAACACGTAGCAGGGATTCACATGTCCCATGTAATATCGCATTTGAGCTTGAGCTTTTGAGTTTTGATCCGAACATGAGCATGTAAGTAAAGGATTGCCCAAAATCATTTTGGAGATTTGCAAACTAAATTTTCCAAATCGGAAAGGCAGCAAAAGCTGTAGCAAACGGAGTCAGCGATGGACACATGAAAAAAGCTTTCTCTTTCCAAGTCCCACATCCTGTTCTAGACAAGAAACAGCAACACCAGGCAACGGGCAGCGCTGTTACCTGTGAAACACGAGAAATCCCTGAAGTCCGATGCAGTGCTCCGTCAATTTGCGGATGCGTTCGAGTACCAGATCGATGAGCTCTTTGCCAATCGTGTAGTGTCCACGCGCGTAGTTGTTCGCAGCGTCCTGTTTTCCGTTGATCATCTGCTCCGGGTGAAACAGACGACGATATGCACCCACGCGTATCTCGTCTGAAACGCAAAAACAACATCATTGTCGAAGGCGAAGCCACGGGTACCAGGTGAGGAGCGGCGCGGGTATGACGCTTTCTTGATGTACATGACTATAGCGGCGTCATCGCGATTATATTAATTTAACTATTGATTTCTCTAACACTTTACACAAATCAAATATGTTACTGTTTTTCTATGTCAGGCTACAAACGTTTTGAACGCCCCTCGTAAAATGATTAGATTACTTTGAGAGTACTGATATAAATAGTTCTATTCAATACTCAAATGTACGTCGCCTAGAACCGCGGCTTAGCCCACCCAGCAGTTTTGGCATGGCCGTGATGGCACGCCTATATGGGCAGCAATTAAAGTCCATAGTCTAAAAGAATCAAGATTAGTATAGATGGACAATATATGAACCAATGACGGTTGGTTCGAGGTCGACGAAGATGGCGCGCGGAACTCTCTGTCCTGATCCGGTCTCACTGAAGAACGTCGAGCTGGAGTCAGAGGACATAGCGGCCGTCTGACTGCCACCCACGGACAACCCGTCTGGCTGGATGCCATGCTCGAGACAGTAGAGTTCCCAGCAAGAGTTGCCGATCTGAACACCCGCTTGACCCACGTGGATGCTGATACACTCGCGCTGTACGCACATATACGGAATATATATATAATCGCTAGTGTACAGTAATGTAATTTTTAACAAATTTGGACTTCCACTTCTGACTTACCAAGTTTTAGTGCGGCAACATACTTGAAGTATGGCGAAAAGTATTAAAATATGTTGTAGCAAATTTCATATGTTAATATTCTACAAAGTTAGTGCCAAAATGGTATGCCGGTCTGGTTTTTAAAAAGTAGTCTCACTATAGGCCTACGCTAGATGTGACTGGAAGTTAGTGACATTCAAATGCTCCATGTCCCGTTTCACCTATTCAGTCAGATTCATGTCTCTCACTCTAAATAACAAGAGGCTCAGCGGGTGGCTGACATACCGCCCGAACGCTTGTGCACGTCATATTCCCAACATTGCGTCCCGCTAGTTGCGATTTATTGACAAAATGGCTGTATCTTCCGACATTTATCTACCCCTCTCCCACTTGATGCCCTCGAGCTAACGGGTTCATATTTGGCATGGGAAAGCTAGAATGGCTGGGCTGGAGAAGGTCGCATGATGATCGGCTCAGTTGTTCGGACACAATACATCAGCGTGACACAGACAGCCACGTCGCCATAGAAATAGTAGCTCTAACGCCCTAAATTTTGACTAGCGCGTGAGACTTTGCATGGCGTTAGCCGAACAAAATAATCTCCTACCATTCTGCACAAAGAAGCTTCTATGTTGTCAGAAAGCGCTGGTGAGCTGTCCTGTTTCATCAGCCACCGCTCTATGTTTAGCGAAGCTCTGTGAGCGATCAGAAGTCATAGGTCTAAATTGTAGTTTTGATAGGTCGTATACGGCTATCTGTCACCTGTGGTTAGCCGCAAGGCACAACATCTAGGAGATCCGAGATGGGACTGTGCTGGGATGGAAGCGCGGTGCAGCAGACGATTAAACCGAGCAGCAGCGCGGCAGTTGCAGCGGCAGACGTGAACAATCGATAGGCGCGCTGTACTGTGGGAATCGTTCAGCGTACAGCACACGATAATGCTAAGTCTACTGATAGTTTACGATAATATCATCAGTCCGCACTCGATCCTAATTAATTTTAGCGCGTTTCAGATGCAAAGGACAATTGTATGTTAGCATATGAGTGTCAGCAAGTAGAGTTTTACGCCCCACTCAACACAGTGGGGATTTCGGAGACAGGCAACGTTGGGGATAGAATGATAAAATTAAGCAACAAACAATCCTGACAAAAAAGCCTCAAACATAATTGAGTGAAACAAAAACAGTAGCCTTCGGTGTCGTAGTTAAGCTATAACTACGTACTGTAGGCCTATCTGCATGATGTACACAGCCAGAAATCGACGTGAGTCAGTCGTTCATAGTGCTGGAGCCAGAAATAGCGTTGACACTTGACTTTTGCTTGTCTGCTTGTGTATCTCCAGTTGTTTGCGTTAAATAATGAGTATTCCATGCAAGTTTTATTCTGTTGCTCAGTTTCACTTGTCAGTGAAATCTATTGCCGGGAAAGACTATCGACTCTGAAATGTGTCGAATGGGACGTAAAACCTCACTCACCGGTACTCTTAATTAGTCTGATGTACAATCATTCAATCATTCAATCAATAATCGTTTAATAGACAAAATGACATAACGCATTTTGAAACACAATGAGAGATATAGCTCCGACATACAATAAAACGTAACATAAACGTAACACACCCAAATAGTGGCAACATATTTGATAAACTGACCGCATTGCTGCGCCTGGTCCTATCCATATCCATCTTCAGCAGTTGTCAGCAGCTGCTGTCACCCGCGAATGAAAAAGCAAGAATGATTCAAGATGCGATGCGACGCCGATGTTATAGCTGCTCCTTGTTGGCCCTACTGTTTCAGCATCCGCATCAGCGCAGCCACAGCAGCAGCATGGACGGTTTTCGGTCAATCATCCCGGCGCTGCATGCCTGCGACGCCAGCTTGCTTGGACATTATGCGAGCCAGACTGATGCTGACCACCCATGCAGCCGCGCCACTCTACGCACGTCGCGTTAGCACCAGCTTGTTACTGCATCAGTGTGCCCCATACGTTAATATTTCATCATTACTCACCATTGGCATAGACATGACTCAAATAACAAATGACAGCGTGCATAATGTGCTTTGTCTAGTATAGTATTTGTTACAGAATTAGTTATGACGGTGGAGAACTGAGTTAAAATTATAACTGCAATTATTTCTTGAGCTATAAAATAACAGTGGTGAGATGCACCCCAGATTTTCAGTTAAATGCCATAGGATTCAATAGAAGAGACAAGTACAGATTAGTCAATGAAACTTGTCACTACGACAGCAGTCCGGCACACGGCAGAAAATATTCATTTATAGGCTTTACAGGCTAAACTACGGAAGCGTACTGGGGCAAAGTTATATTTGGAAATTTTGGAATAATGTACATTATGATCTCGTTTAGAATGACTACGCTTAAAATCTGGGGATTGTTCTGAGTGTGACACTGAAGTTGAATAGAGTTTTTTTACAGTCAGAATTGTTTATGCAAATTACTGAGCACTGGTGAGTAGTGACTGTTACCAGTAAGTACTCCGGTTAGTGCTTTTTCTTGTGTTGTCTCATCGGTTATTTTCGGAAGTTAGACTTAGACACTACTACATGGAATTTCTATATTCTTTGGAGTGAACGTAAATAGTAAATAAAGCCGGCATGTCATATTTGTTTTACGATAATCGGTCATGGCAAAAAGATTAAAACCGATTATTGTTATTTTAGGAGCAACTGCAACTGGAAAATCTAAGCTGGCAATAGAAATGGCGTCAGAATTTAATGGAGAAGTTATCAGCGCAGATTCAATGCAGGCAAGAGGACGGTCACACCTGCTGTCAGTAAATTGAATAAAAGGGGAGGCCATGACCCCCTAGATGCCGTTATGTATATGCTACGCGGCCCAGTTAATGGGGGCAAACAATGGGAAGTAAAATTGCATCTTATGTAATTGATTTTCTGCTTTGACTGTTGCAACGACTGAGTGATTCTGTAACAACCGCGAATAGTCTTAATTAATTCATATCAGACAGAATTACAAACTAGGCTACGTGACCTGATGGACATCACCACTTTTATAGACATCAGTGACACCTTTTGCATGCACTGAAATGTGTTGCTGTGCAAAGATTTGATACCCGTATTTTAGATAACCGAGCTATAATATTAATACGAATGTCATATGTACGAGTAGAACTTATTAACTTTGCTTTATCATTAATAAGAAACTGCATTGAATATAACAGTAATTTTTCAGAGCAATATGTGACAGATACATGTGTTAACTTGTCTGTCGATGGCAGATATACCGAGGTCTTGATATAGTGACCAACAAAGTTTCACATCAGGACCAAGCCAGATGTCGACACCACATGATTGACTTCTTGAATCCACTGCAGACTGACTACAATGTCGTTAACTTCCGAAACACTGCACTGCAACAGGTAGGCTTCACACTTTATATGTTCAAGTTCTGTTGCTTGAGACACCCACTACACCATTTGGGCCTTGGCAATTTTTCAATAAGTGTCGTAATTTTGCTTGATCTGTACTGGGCTTTCGCTAAGCACTTGATGAGCCCATAAGTTTTCTACAATAATGTAGCTTTTTGATGGTGTTTATTTTTATGCACATTTGGTGATAATAATTTCACATTTCTCGTTTGATTAGTGAATGTAGTGTTGAATATTTTTTGTATGTGTTCAGATTGACAAAATATGGGTGAGAAAGAAGTTACCAATTGTTGTTGGAGGCACAAATTACTACATAGAAGCTTTACTCTGGGACTTCCTGTTGCAGTCACCTCAGGCAACTGTTGATCATAGCAGTATACCATTTTGTTGCCTTTGTTTTGTAATTTTAACATTTTATTATTTTCAGATTATTTAGTGGTTTTATGTCCAATTTGACCCACAATAGATTATTTCAGACTTAGTTACTGACGATAAAAATTGGGTAACCGAATAAAGTCATAGCATCTTGGATTAAGACATTGAAGACATCTTTATACTGTACTTGATTCCGCATAATTTCAGTTTTTTTATTGCATACAGACCCTAATTTTTGCAGTAATTTCACATCAGGAAGAGTAACTCTTAAGCATTTATCATTGGAGGTAAAATTAGGCAGAAATGTTAGCTGGCAGGCACAGCACAGAATCAGGGTTGTGGATCGAAAAATGTTTAAGTTCATGTTTTTGGACCACCCTAACAATAAACTGCACTCAAACTCAAAAAGAGCACATCTAAGTACTACAGCAAAAGGTATGTGTATAAACCAAAAAAGTAACTTGCTACAGAATGCTGGTTTAGTTGCTTTTTACGACATTTGGCCGGAAAACAGCAGGCCTTCTCTTACCACCATGAAGCCAACACTATCGTTTGTTAGAAAACCAACAGTTTTTTTGTGTATTGCTGTTTAATATTTTAGCAGGATGTCGCGATTATTATTTCTGACGTTGTTTGCAGGATCCTGCTGAAATGGGACCTGATAATATAGTGCCTGATGGTCACCTGCCAACCAGTTGTGAACTTGTTGAAGGTTTGGAGTCAGCAGTCTCTAGTATTGATCTGTGGCAACAGCTTCAGAGCATTGACCCAGACAGTGCCACTGAAATTCACCCAAATGACAGACGAAAAGTAAAACGGTACATATACATATTCGAATTCCAAGTCTTTGAAAGTCTTGGAATAGCTGTATAATTTTTAGGCCGCATCAAGTGCAAAATGTGTATCATGCAGCTTTTTGCAACTGGTGATCCCATAGCTTGGTGTGTCAGTCAGTTTATCTGTTTGTCTGTCAGGTGGCTGCACTGTAAAAAAATGGTAGAACAGATCAAGGTGCTGTTTTGGGTGGATATTCTTGTGGACTAAATCACACTGAATTACATAGGGGTCCCAATCCCCCTATAGCAAGGGGAGGGGAAATTTTACCAATTGTAGAGTATAATTCGTCATAGAACAACAATGAATGATTGTTCTTTGAAGTCGGCCAGTCAACCAACCATGAATTCACAAAGTTGGCAGTTGATGTCAAAGTTGGGCCATTTGAGATGTACAATTAGAGACAGATACTGTATGTTAGCTGGAAAGATCACAGAACCAGTGGTGGAAAGTGTTGCGTCGATCCATGATCTCCGACTGTCAGGAATCGTGAACGTCAACCACCCAACCAGTTAATATTGTGTTTTATGACAAAGGTGACATTCTTTTTGACATCCTTTTATTTATGACTTGGCTGAATGGTAGACTGAGTTATGTTTGTGAAATAAAGTTTGATGACTTGCACAGTGCATTGGAGATATGCAGACAGACAGGGCAGACTCGCAGCGACCTCTTGAAACTGCAGCATTCTTTCACTGGTCCGTCAGCTGTTAGTGGCCGACTACGGTTCTCAGAAATCTGTATGATCTGGTTACAGTGCAGTCAGCAAGGTATGAAACATGAACGCACCACATTATTGTAGATACATGTATTTTAGAACTGTTATTACTGCTACTTACTTTTGCAACACTTACGGTGTTGTGTATTATAGTCTGCTGCTAAGTATTACAGAAATTACGGGTTTTGTACTGAGTACCTGGGTGTAAAAATAAAAGACTATTGTTTCCAGGATGGAACGTGCCTGGCAGTGAAATATATGCAGAAATAACTAACAAAAGAGATCACTCTTTTATGAAGTAGGTATGTGGTGGCAGTCTATGCAGGCCTGATGATGACAGCTACTGTAGTTTCCATGGAAACAAAAGTTACAGGTTAGAATTGTTATTACACTTGATATATGCAGTTGAATTGTATGTTGTTGTAGTTCTGGATGCAAGAATAGACAGTCGAGTTGATGAGATGATGGACGTTGGTCTTGTTGAAGAATTGTCAGACTTCCATCAACAGTACAATGAGCAACAACTGCGTGATGGACTGTGAGTTTAACTGCCGTTGTTTATTGGGCCTACATGAGATGCAGATCACTGTCAGTCTGTCAGTGGTGGACTGTGCAATAACGGCTGAATAGATCAACATCCTGTTTAGGGTGGAGACTCCTGCAGACCTAAGAAACATGTATTAGATGCGGATCCCCATCCCACAACGAAGCCGCTGGAGGTTCTATGTGGCCATTGCCAAATTATTTTGTACACTTGTTTTAGGTTTTTATCTTGTTAAGCCGACGATGTAAGTAAGTAAGTGGACTTCTAAAGCAGTACATATTAAACTGTCACATAACACTGATGTGTAGGATCTTGGATTGTAAGAACTGACCCACTCCATTTAGTTGCTGGATTGCATATGTAAAACTAACTAAATTGGAGTTTTTAGTTTCGGAAGAAGAAGAATTTATTATTATTTATTTATTATTAACAATTTTTTTGCAGCTGAACAGCTGAATAGCAATATACATATAAGTAAAACAATGTACAGTATAAGAAAAAATCAGAAGTGAAAATTGAAATACGTGTATTATATAAATGTGTCTTAGCTAGGGCAAGCTTATTGTGTTCATTCTTATGCTCTTTGGGTGTGTGTGTTATATGTTATTTGCTTTGTGTGAACAGACATTGCAACTACACTCTTGGCATTTTCCAGTCGATCGGTTTTAAAGAATTCCACAACTATCTTATGCTGTCGGAAGCAGAACGGAAAAATGATGTTGGACAGAAATTGCTTCTTGAAGGTGAAAGCTGTTCTGAGATGAAGTTGCTGACAATCTGTTAACTCTTTTCTGTTGATGTTTGTCAGTTTTGTTTTTGTTCAGTGTCGTTTTTTCTAGAGCTGCAGATATTAACGATTAATTTAATCGTTAACTATCAAAAAAATTTTAACGATGAAAATTATTTTTAAAGATTATTCGATCTGATGAGCTTGCTGAAAGTACAAGGCTGAGGAAGCTTTCCAGACGGTGAAAACCCACTTATGTGGTGGAAGACGAATGAACACCGTTTTCTGAGATTGGCACGGCTGGCAAAGAATGTTCTTTGTGTACCAGCTACATCAGTGCCGTGCGAGAGGCTGTTCCGCTCCGTCGGTTACATAGTAAACAAAAGACGTTCTTCACTCGATCCGCATACTGTAAACATGCTGGTTTGCCTTTGGGACTGGTGTCCCTAACTTTCTACGTATGTAACTCTGTGGTCCATTGTTTGATGTAACGTTGAAAATTTCAATACGTTTGATAAATACAATTAGAGCATTATCTTTGCATTGTATCTGTATTAACTAAAATTAACGGTTAATTAATCATTAATCTTCAAAAAGTTAACTATTAAAAAATTTTAATCGTTACCAGCTCTAGTTTTTACTCTTTGTAGTTAACATAACAATGGCAACAGTTTGCAGGTTGAGGAAAATACTTTAACATGTTAAGTTGGACATGGGAAGGACACGCAACTTGTGAAAAGACTGTGCTTTAGCAACTGTTATGAAACAAGTATTTTTTTGCTTGCAGTTGCGTAAATATTACTTGAAGCTGCCATGTAAATTGGTACCACTTGTCTCTGAATGACTGAAAATGTCACTCATTTTCGTTGCATGAAAATAGATCTCGTAAAATACACACACATACTTATAAGTATTTTATGTGTTGTTGTTGTCAGGTATTTAGTTTGATCAGTATATTCGAAAATTATAAGTACTGTTTTGTGTACTAATGCATATAGCTGATAATTTGAATATAAATGCTGCTAAACATTTGATTGATAGTCGTAATTATTTTAAATTGATTTTTAAACATACAGTGAAGGAGTGATGAATGCTGAGAATTTTGAAAATGAAGCTTGTGAACTGAGAGTGGGAAAATGTGAGTAATGAATAAGGTTTTGGCTGACAAAATGTATAGGAATCTGGCTTATAACAAAATGATTGATTACTGGTTTTTGAAGTGGAATCACAAATTGGCCATGTGCACTACACTGAGTGGTTGTGAAATGTGTGTTAGAAATGTTCATTTTCAGCTAATGTTAGAAAGTGTGACATAACTTGCTTGCTTGCTGTCAGGTGTTAAGTTGATGAAGCAAAGAACAAAACGGTATTCACGAAAGCAAATCAGTTGGCTTACCAAAAGGTTTCTGAAACGTAAGAGCACATCATCGACTTTATGGTATACCAGTAACCTTCTTGTCACGTTTGAGCTATGCTGTTAGTCGGGAAGATAAGAGAACAGATTATCGGAACTGCTCTGTGCTGTTGCTGGTTTTGTGTTGCGTAGTATTAAAGGCATGCTTATAAAAAGTTTCTGTATAGAGTTAGCGAGTGACAATTCAATACGTTGTTAAGGCATATTATTAGACTGTATCAAATGCATGAAATGCAGACTATTCTTACCGATATGCGCAGTATCTGTCCATCCATAAGTCTGTGTCGTGCGGAGGTCATTCAGTGCAACCTTTGCCAAATCATTTTGGCCTCTCTTTTTTTGTACATATTCATTCTGCTCTGTGTTTTGTGTGATTTGTGCATACAACCTTGTAGTATGGCTACTTACACTTATTGCTTTTTGTGCAGGGAGAGGTGGTGATGTACCGCCAATTTATGCTGTTAATTCTACCACTGAAGAGGATTGGGATATGAATATTCGTTTGCCTTCATCCAGTCTTATATCATCATTTCTTCAGGTATGTTCTGCATGAAAATATCAGCATTTTCCGTAATTGTTCTCTTTTTGGAAATTTATTGTAAGTTATTGTTTTTTGTCAAGAAAGACCGATAATCAAGGTTGAATATTGTCTTGCAGCTGTGAGGTCAGCCCTCATGGCCCCACAATGTGTTGCCTTATATGTCGGAAGAAGAAAGGCTGAATGACTAACTGAGCAGCAAGCACGTGTCACTTATAGTATGCACCAGTAACGACTGGGGTGAAATTCAACAGCAGGTAAGTAAGTAAGTGAATTTATGTTCGTGCAGCAGACCTTACAGTCTAAACTGTCACGGAGGTGCTATGTTAGTGTCCCATATGCTCTACAGAACAGCACAGTCTTCAAAAGTACACAGAACTGAGTCGGTGTCAGTGATGGGTCATGAACTGATAATGGGAGTGAGTTCCATAGGCTCTTTGGCCGTATCTCATCCTGGAGCATGGTACTACAAGGTCACCACGTGCAGCAGAACGGAGGTGACCACGATTGGCTGATTCAGGCACTGGTGAGCACAGTTCAATGAGTTACGTTGGTGCGGCTTGATGCAGACACTTGTACATCAGGGCACACACTTTGTATTCAATTCTCTGCTGAACGGGCAGCTAATGTAGTCGATCTCGAACGTCAGTGGTGATGTGGTCGAACTATCGCATATGCACTATGATTCGAGCTGCAGCGTTGAGCACGGCTGTAGAGGCTGGACATTGGCCGCGCTCATACGGTGGAGAACACTGTTACAGTAGTCTACCTGACTTATAATGAACGCATGTACAGTGGTTGTGGCAGCATCTTCCGTGAGTGACTTATGCACGGTATTCCTCTGCCGCAGGTGATAAAAACTCTTGCCAGACAGGCGTTGGACATGGGGTACGAAGGTCAGCGCACTGTCGAGCAACATGCCAAGGCACATTGCTTCAGTGGAGATCTTGATGTTGACACCCCCAAGCATGATGGTCAGCAGCCGAAGCTTAGACAGTTGGTGCAGTGTACAAAGCCGTATGAACTGAGTTTTGTCCTGGTTTAATTTCAACCAGTTGGCACACATCCACTGGCCGATATCACCCACACATGTGACCAGCTTCTGCACTTTATACTGTCTACTGCCGATGGGTCTGCATGGAAATACAGCTGAGTGTCATCAGCATATGAGTGCATTGCACTGTTGAAGGCACATCACACAGATAAAACTTATGCAGAGGATGAGGACCCATGTGACAGCCAGTTACCTCGTTTGTTTAGATTAGGTTAGTATTTAATTAAGTGATTTCCATGAAACTTATGATTTTTTTGCAGTTTTGTACTGTCCGTCCGTGTTAGTCTTGATCCAGAGTTACGAGCTCTCTGGCATTTTCACTTTTTTATTAAAAAAATTTTTTTCTCCAGTTTTGGTATTATTTTTTGACGTGAACTTCTCAAACACTAATGTGAAATATGTTTTGTACATTGCATAGTGTGAAACGCCAGTATTACAACCTTTGCCATGTGAGGCCGGTGAAGATGACTCACTCTACATGGAATGCCCTCACTGCAATGTTGTCGCGATTTCTAGAACTAACTGGGAAGGTATTCTCCTTACTGTTGGTAATTATTAGGCCGTATTGAATGCATGAAATGCAGACTATTGTTACCAATGATCGCGGTGTCTGTCCATAGGTCCGTCAATCTGTCTGTCACGCGACTCAACTCGGCGGCATGCGCAGTGTGTGTGGGGTCATTTGGTGCAGTTTTTGCCAAATCACTTTGGCCTCTTGTTTTAGTACTGATAGATGTTAATTGTCCAGAAACAGCTCATGCTGTTATAATGTGTTAAATTGTCATTAACTTATTCCATGTTTTAGGTGCTTTTCATACCACTTAAAGAATAGACAGGTATCTAGTAAAGTTTCCGTCTTTATGTCTGAATGTTTTGTGATTGTGTTAGCTCCATGTGGACTCCATGGCTGTAAGAGCAGGCCGCTGCCTTTCCTGGACAGATGTCATAAAGCTGACTAAGCTGTGGTTTTGTGACATGTTGTTTTTTTCAGTGTGGAGCACTGAGGTTCGCGGATGGCAGAATAAGCTGTATGTCTGTCTGGGTCGATGGGTGACTGTTTTTTCTCCAAACGATATATCAGGACTGAGAAGGCCTGAAAACATCAAATTTGTCACAAAGGTGGCGTCTAGTACGAGGATGATGCACGCACTTAGATTATTCGAGAAAAAAATTTATTGTGGCACAATTTTTAAAAAAATGCCAAAAATATGCCAAAAATGCCAATTTTCCAAAAACACTCGCACAGTGGTGCCAAGTATATGTAGAAACAGCATATATGCAGCGCCACCGTGCGAGTGGATTTTACCTTGGACTGTGCAGAGCACTGAGGACCCTCAGATGATAGTCAATTACATGGAGAGACTTTTCTCTAAAATGTCCTGCAGTGTTTAGTGGGACTTAAAACTGTCCTTGCTTGCACTGTGCACTCATACTTTCGATTCTGTTGAGTGTCTGATGCATGTGTATATTTAGCTCACATTCGAAGCCGTCGGCACAAGAAGAAGCTGGCAAGTCTTAGGAAACAGGCAGCTCAGCAACTCATTACTGCTTCTGATATCCAGACAACAGACAGAGTCACACACACAGACAGTAGTTGTGCTGAAGAGATACTGGACTAGCAGTAATTGACAGTGATATTTTAGCTATGAAAATTGTTCTAGTTTTAGTTGTAATCAATTAAAGCGAGTGATTTTTGTATTAGTTTTATTATTAATTATAAAAATAAATATCAGTGGTAGGTCCTGTTTTTGCTGGTCCTGTAAGTGCCTTTTTAGTCAGTCAGTTTGGCTTTCTGTTCGTCTCCTCATAACTAGAACTGACGGCACAACTGTGCCCGAATTTTCAGGGTAGCTCCATGGCACCCCAGTGATGGTTTTAAGCAGAATTTTTTTTGGGGGGGGGGAGATCACGAGGCGCCCCCATTTTTCCTGATCCTCACCGCCTTTAAGTGTGGCATTCATCTCTGTCCCGAACATTTCCCTCGGCTTCAGCACCCGCTGCATACAAATCCACAAATGTTTACATTATTTTTAGGCAAAGAGGTGTGCCTGAGATAATTGGTAAATACATTGCTATTACAGTGTCATGAGTTTGGCGGATGTCTGGGGCATTTGATGTGAAGTGGAAACTCGAAAGTGTCTGGAGGTGATTGTTTGGGGAAGCAGATGTCCAGTCTCGCTTGACCAGGCTATGAGTGTCTTGGATGCTGGCCAGTTGTCTAGCTTCTGAGTAAAGGTATGCCTGCAGGAATGATTTTTCCCATTTCTGCTACGTATCGGACAATCTGACCCATTCCCATGGGATTACCATTTCTATGCACACCTCTAGCTCTGACTGAGGATTTTGATGATTGAGCCAAGTAATTTTGAACATTGACATCTGAGACAGTAAGATGATGATTTATTGGGCTTATTAACGTGTTGTTATTGCAAATAATATTGTAATATTATAACTTTTATTCTCACCTTGTGCGACTCGACCTCAGAAAGGACCAATGCATAGCACCACTATAAGGATTATACATGTAAAAGCAATTCAGTTGTCAGAAATAATCAGGACTGGCAGAAATGAACACTTGCTGAAGATGTTCTGGCAGCCAGAAGTTACACCTCACCGAGACGAATTTTTAAAAAGCATTCTTAATGCGTGAATAAATGAATGGAACAAGCTTCCAAGGTCGTCATTGAATGCATAATGCTCCATCAATGAATGCTATCAAAAACTGACTGGGCCAGAGCACTAGAAATGTAATTATGAGCGTCCTAAATTACCGGTACAACTTACAAAGTAAGTGTCAATCTTTGATGAGAGAAATGATGAACAGTTCAACACGCTAAGGTATTTCGATTTCCGACCACAGGCATACAATCTGTAGGCTACTAACACATTTTATGATAAATGTAGACGTTAATTTTGTCTAATTGAGAAAATCGCTGATTTCCTTCTTCACCTGTTTGGGCCATTTTTTTCTGGAATCTGAGATTAAAAATCTGTCATTTTTGCGCGAAAGGGAGACGACTAAAGAAAGATGAATATTGAATTCGGTGAATTTGGTGAATTAGATAGACCGTGAACACCTGCAACTATAAACATTGTATTGGTCAGGAAACGTTGTAAATTGCTAAAAGTGTAATTTGTAGAATTTTGGCCGTGTTCAAAACATTTGCTCATTGATATAGCTATAATTTTAAACTATGGTACGTGTGTTGCGTGTAACTGGAAAGATACCGTGGTAACGAAATGACACAATACAGGAACTGGTAGCTGTTCGTGACTGGTAATGCCGGGTTATATAGGGCGTAGGCGTGGCAGTCAACTCGCGGACGACTAAAGTTTAAGAAGCGCAGTAAAAAAACACAAGATTCGCCGGATTTAATTTTACTGTTACTTACTAACCGTAACCCTAATTTTAACCCTAACCTTAACCCTCCGGGTGAATTAACAGACAAGTACCGCGCAATGTATTACCATTGCGCCTCTTAATCTACAGTCTAGCCCAACTCGTCTCCAGGTGAGCTCCTTGGAACTCGTTAGGGTTAAGGTTAGTGTTAGGGTTAGGCTCAGTGTTGTTAGGATTAGGGCAAGGATTAGGGTTAGGGCCAGGATTAAGCTTGCTTGTGTGGAGAAGAGTTGATTGTAAACCGGGCATAGAATGGTAGTATCCCCAAGGCTAGCCTAACCCTGGCACTAACCCTAATCCTTACTCTAACCCTTGCCCTAATCCTAGCCCTAACTTAAACCCTAACGTGTTGAGTTGGGGACGAGTTGACTGCCACTCGTCTGTAGAAGTCAGTGACAGCGAATAACACTAACTGAAGCCCAGCCATAACTCTCATTCCAATCCTAAACTAATCGACAGTGTGGTGACTGAGCGAGTTACTAATCAGGCCTTGTGCTGTGATATTTAGTGTTTTGCAGCAGTAGTGAATTAGTTAAATTATTTTTGCCTGTCCTTGTGATTTCCTCACTCATATGGCTTGATTGTGTGCAGAAAATCAATGAATGGAATTTAGGATTATGTCTGCAGAAGCAATGCTAACCTTATCTTTAAACCTTTAACAGCGAAGAGTTAAAGTTACTTAGTAATTCTGCAGCAGCAGCATTCTCATTTTAGTCTAGTGGATAAGGTGCTGAAAAGTGCTCAGTTGTTCACTTGTGGATAAAGGCATGTCGCTTGGCACACATTTAGGTCTTAGGAAATGCCCATTTTTTATTTATGTTGCCCAAAATTAGCCAAAATCCGGCACAATTTTGTGACTTTTCACTAAATAATTTTTCACGTTTGACTTCACATAAACGAATGCAGCTGGGCGATTTTCTATTAATTACTCTAATCTATATAATTAGAAAGTTTGATGCTTTTATCCACAAAATAAACAATTGTTCACTTTACCAACCGCACTATTTTGCAAAGTACCTCATGACTATGTCTTGAGTACTGTCTTAAAACATTTTGTCTTGCATACATCTTAGTCCAAGTTTATTGAGACTTTGATCTGTTTGTTGTTGACTTTTGTATTGATGTGTAGTTTCAGCATGGACTGCCAGTGACTGACTGGTTTGTATGTTGTTGATTCAGTGATCATAAGTTGAAGATGGCTGGCAGCACTGCAGCAGATAGACTGTGTTTAACGCTATCTGGTATGCTTTGATTTTTTAACATTAATAAGATGTGTATTTATAAGTGGTCGCAAACAGTTTAGTCGTTATTTTACTGTTAGTTTTTGTTGAATTGTTATTATTGATGTGTTCCTAACTTTAGGGTACAAATTTTGTGATGTAATTATCTGTGTGTTATACTTAATATATTTTTATTTTGATAAACTAGAGTCATGTTTGTGGCAGTTTCTAAAGCGAAGCTGAATTTGGGGAAACCGAGTGCATCCGTCGAAGGTTTTGTTGACGATCAATTGTGCCTGAAAACAAACACCGTCCAACGATCAAAGAATCCAGTCTGGAATTTCACAGTCTGCACGTAAGTAATGACTTGAGTTGTCAGTGTACGTGCTTGAGTTTTAATTGGCTGAGCTGCAGAGTTTGGTTGGAGTTTATGACAAAAACATCGAGTATCTTCTGACAGTATTCTGTTTACTCAGTCGGGTGACATTTGCCAGAAACTGTTCTAACATTTGTGTATTTTTAAATATTGTCATTATACCACCTTTTCATATTCATTATATTACTTAAGTACTATCTACTTAGTATGATGCACACAGTATAGCCTACAGTATTGAATCAAATTGAAAATGAGTAACTTTTACTTGAATCTCTTCTGGTTATGCTGACTTCTCCAGTAGAATCTTGGTAATTTTATACAGATTTGTGTAGTGACAAAAACTGTGATTAAATATATTTCACATGCTGGTTCAGTGATTAACAAATTTTAACATTGATTGGCTGATTGATTTCTAGGAATGCTTTGGCTGACAGCAAGCTTGCGTTCAAAGTATACAATGAACAGGCAACTCCTAGGGAACTTGTCGGCAGAGCAACGGTGGATCTTTCATCACTTATGCAGAAGCATCGTGGCAAAAGTATGTATTTTAGAGTACAGTTGCTTTTTTCCGCAGCCCCACAGTTTGGGAAAACCATTGTGTTGATGAGCAAGGGCCCGATTTTCAACACTTCTTAAGAAGATCTTAGGAAAATCTTAGGAAAATGACCAAACTTACGAACATCTTAGGAAAAAGTTACGACAGTGCTGATTTTCAAAACTTCTTAAGAAAATCTTAGAAAAAAGTTATCAAAAAATTTAAGAAAATCTTAAGAAAAACTTACAATCACAACTTGCCTGTCTTAAGAAAAACTTACGACGAACTTATGAAAAAGTTACGAAATGCTAAGAAAGGTTTGGAAAATTAACTTAGGAAGATCTTAGGAATTCTTAAGTTGTAAACTTACGACGAACTTAAGAAAAACTTAGGAATGTCTTAGGAAGAACTTAGGAAAATCTTAAGAAGTTTTGAAATTTGGGCCCCAAGTTTATTGAAATGGATAAAAAGTTCATAGTGTCTGTACCAGCAACCTTTGGAGAAGTAAGTAAGTAAAACGTGAATTTATATAGCGCATGTCAAAACCTCTAATGCGCTGGTCACATTAGTAGAGACTAAAAAGGATTGTCTTGAGAAACTGTTTAAAACTGTCAAAACCACTTGCTGGATCTCTCAGCTCGCGCGGCAACGAATTCCAGACCGTTGGACCGGCAATCGAAAATGCCCGACGGCCGTATGTATTGAGTCGACAGCGAGGTACAATAAGCTGATGTCGGTTTGCGAAACGCAGACGAAGCCGCGAAGCGACGTCAGAGGCAGGAGTGAGTTGGTCAGCGAGGTACCGAAGTGCCAGACTGTGAAGACAGCGGTACATCATGACGCCCAGCTTATAGGTGACTCTCTCTGGCACGTCCAGCCAATGGAGCTCATCGTGCAGGAGTGTCGTCAGACCGCGGTCGAACTTCCGTGTGTCACTGGC
>Ga0126335_1000474_pt1 | contig 19392 bp, 12 predicted proteins | sample OlaspJWI45metaG_FD_108409 | JGI IMG/M metagenome (GOLD analysis project Ga0126335, IMG submission 108409) | Marine gutless worms symbiont microbial communities from Oahu, Hawaii - Olavius sp. 1 OAHU.JWI-45 metaG | ecosystem: Host-associated > Annelida > Digestive system > Unclassified | place... | reverse complement strand
CTGGATACGCTGATTGAGCAAATCCAGTGGATACAGGATAGGAATCACCGCTCCTATCTATCGCATAGAAAAAAAAGAGAAAAACAATTTTTAAAAGAACCATAAGTTACGTTGTAGGGCTAAACCGGATCAACGGATCAATTATTTATGCATCATATTCGATGAAGTTCGAGTTTCCGGCCAAGTTTGGTATTGGCGTCATTTAGCTGGCTTTCACCGGAGATCACGGCGACACCGCTTTCATCCGGGTTGTTGTCAAAATAGGTCTCGGCCGCAGCCATGACTTGCTTGCGGCCAATCGCCAGCAACTTTTCCTTGAATGCCTGGCAGGCCTCGTCGGTCAGGTGGATGATTTTGCGATTAAACGCATTGCGGGCGGCCGGGCCGGGTGGATTCGGCCGATCGATCTCCGAACAGATCTGCAGAATCGCTTCGTCAATATCCTGATCGGAAAAGTCTCCCGACCGAATGAAACGGTCCGCCTCTTCAAAGGCGTCCAGAGTGGATACGATGTGGGGGTCACGATAAGATGCATAACAGAACAGACCGTCTTCCATACTGTAAAGCGAAAAGCCACCGTAGGCGCCGCCCTTTTCGCGTACCTCTCGATGCAGGTAAAGTGACCGCAGCATTTTACCAATAATTGCCAGCGCCGGTGAATCGGTATGCGCCATGCGAACTGTCTGAAAAACCCGGGCAACAAAAGAAACGGCCGAAGATGTGCTCCAGCCCTCCCGGGGAAGCCCTGCCGGCCACGTCACCCGGGGGTCCCTGAAACTATGATCGGCTGACCCAGCCCCTTGCCGGGGCAAAGATCGGATGATCGTTTCCGCCGAAGAGACTGCCTGTGGAAGCACCATATCTTCTCCGATCAAAGCCGTATATAAATTGTCGGTCCTGAAAAGCGTCTTTCCGATCTTGCCAAGTTGCTCGGTTTGCGCGTCAAGGCGTTCACGCGACAAATCTGCGGTTATTTTTTTTATGGTCTGCAACTGGAATACACCGCCCCATATTTCACTGAGATAACGCGCGGCCGAAAAGTGCCGTGCCGCCAGAGAAATCGCCAGGCGATGCCCGTTGCCGACGATCATTGATTCAAGGGCGGCCTGATACTCAACTAAAAGACTCTTCAGACGGATATGATCGGAAAAATCCGGCCTCAGAACCAGCTCCTGAATTATATCGAACATCGGCGACAGATTACGGTTCAGGCATTTTGCGTTTACGGCCACGTAAGGAACGCACGCTGCGGATCCGTCAAAACCGGTTCGGGACTGGCTGGATAGGGTAATACCACCGGTATAGCGATCGATGCGTTGCACCAGATCGACGTAATTGCTGTCAGCCGTGCCGATTTTTGGCAGCGCATAACAAAAGAAAGGGACCAGGGGCAAAAGTTCGGTTTCCAGATTACCGGCCCCGGCGGCCAGGGCCATATAAGCAATACCGGAAGTCGGCTGCTCATAGCTCAGCAGGTTCAAATTGGCCTGGGTGGCTGACTCGGTAATTTTTTCTACTTCGGCGGGGATATCGAAGCGCTTCAGCGTCGGTAAACAGGCGGCATCCTCTTCAGTTTCCTGAAGTATTTTCAGCGCGCGGGTATCTTCTGCGATTTTAGTGCGATCGGTTGGACCCAGTCCGGCGGATACTTTCTCAAGTTCGGCCCGAACCCGCTGCCGTTCGTTTTGCTCCAGGTCCTGATCGGGACGCAGCACATACAGGACCCGATGGGGGTTATCCAAAAAGTACTTCCGGATACGATTCTCGAAAAAATCTTCCCGTGCAAGCCGCCGGCGTATTTCGCGCAGTTCTTCTTCTAATTTAAATTTCGAAAACGCATCGCCGCCATGAATCCAGCTCCCGGTGATGAGCAGCAGTTGTTTAAGACCGTAAGGATAGGGTGAATTGGTGATTTCTTTACGCCGGAACTCGATTTGATGGATAGCCGATTCGATCAGATCGGTATCAATACCGTTATCGCAAAGCTCACCCAGGGTTTGGAAGATAATACTTTCAATTGTTGCTGCGGCCGATGCCTCCACATCTTTTAAACCGGCCACAAACAGGGTATCGCGATTATCGGCATCAAATCCGGCGGCATCACACAATGAGGTGCCCAGTTGGGAATCGATCAATGCCTTTCGCAGAGGGGAGGCCGGGTTGCCGAGCAGTATCTGCTCCAACAGGGTCAGAACCAGGACTTCGAAAGAATCTATAATATCTGAGGTCAGCCAGCCGACACATATCTGGTTTTTTTTGGCCGGATCCTCATTGCGGGCCAGCGGATAGGCAGCGCTGGCCGTGCGTTTCTTTTTCCACCGCGGTTGCGGCAACACCACCGTATCCGGGTCGATTTGGGTATGGTGCCTCAATATTTTTGCCTCGATAAATGCAAGGTGTTCCGACAGCGGCAGATTGCCATAAGTAAAAAAGAACGCATTGCTGGGATGATAATGCTGCTGATGAAATGACTTCAGTTGTGCGTACGTCAATCCGGGAATCTCCACCGGATCGCCGCCGGAATTGAACCGATACGTCGTTGAGGGATAAAGGGCCTGGAGTAAAGATCGCGCCAGAACTTGATCCGCTGAAGACATGGCGCCCTTCATTTCGTTATATACGACCCCTTTGTAGACGATTTGACCGTCACTGTCCTGATCCGCCCCGGCTTCGAATTCCAAACGGTGTCCCTCCTGCTTGAAGCTGAGCTCTTCCAGGCTTGGAAAAAATGTGGCGTCCAGGTAAACATCCATCAGGTTGTAAAAGTCTTTCTTATTCTGGGTCGAAAACGGGTACATGGTCCAATCCGAAGCGGTGAAAGCATTCATAAAAGTGCTCAGGCTTCTTTTAAGCATGGAAAAAAAAGGATCGCGAACAGGATATTTGCGTGAACCGCACAGAACAGTGTGCTCTAAAATATGGGCTACGCCGGAAGAGTCTTTGGGAACCGTTTTAAACACAACACCGAATGTGTTTTCACCATCTGCATTGCTGATGTGAATATGTCTGGCGCCGGTGGCTTCGTGCAACAGCTCGTAGAAAAAAGATTTATTCAATTTTATTTCAGCTATCCGCTGGACAATGTAACCGTGCAGATGATTGCCCTGGTAGATATCCGGATTATTCGAATCCGAGGCCATTTTCATAAGTGTCACCTCAAAAAAGCAAGTAATGTCGATTTTACCGGTTTGGCTGATAGAATCGATCCTGATTACAGATCAGACAATTTATACCCAGGACGCTACCGGTTTATTTGGCTATATAGATGCCGCGGCTTTTGCGTTTAATATTTCCAATTTTGTTCAAACGGAAAATAATGTTTCTGATTTTTTTATCGTCAAATCCGGTGCGCAGTTTGATTTCGGCGATGCCGACACCCTGGTTGTATTCTTTGATCACCTGATACACCTGCTCAAAGGCAGTCACGCCGGTGCGAGCACGTGTGAACTTGTCATCTGAACGACTTATATTCACATGACCGGCACGAAATGCATTAAGCATCTTTTCGATACGGTCCAAACGCGCATTCAGTTTGTCGACATCTTTTTTGGTCGGTATCTTATAATTATGCATGAAAAATTTAACCATGGCGTCAAAACTAACGGATTTTCCCTTTTTCCTTGGCATATTTCCCCACCTTCCCAGGAACCTTCCTAATAGAGAAGAAAACTAAAGCATAACCGGTTATAAATCAAGCACCCCCAAAAAACCATCAATTGACTTGATTTTACAGCCCGGGATTGATCGACAATAAAGTCCGTGTTAACCTCAACAGCGAAAGAGGTAAAAAACAGAATGACATCCCCTAAAAATATGCTCAAAGCCTGGAACATCAGGGCTAAAAAAAGCCTGGGTCAAAATTTTCTTTCAGATCCCAACATGGCTAACAAAATCATAAAGCTGGCCAAAATACAACCGGACGATACGGTCATTGAAATCGGCGCCGGATTGGGCGCACTCACCATTCCGTTGGCGTCAGCGGCTCATACCGTCTATGCCGTTGAAAAGGACCGTCAGCTGCTGGGATTGCTGAAAACGGAACTGCTGGTCAACAGCATATCCAATGTGGTGCCGATAGAGCAAAACATTCTCACGCTTGAATTTGCGGAGATCGTGGCAGAGACCGGTCAGAAATTGATCGTAATGGGTAATCTACCGTACAACATCTCCTCACAGGTTTTAATACACCTGATTGCCCGACGGCACATGCTCAGCCGTGCCGTTCTGATGTTCCAGAAAGAACTGGCGGCACGTCTGACGGCCAGCCCCGGTATCAAGGCCTATGGCCGCCTGACTGTCATGCTGCGCTATTGTGCCTTGATCAAAACGCTAACCATGGTTGAATGCGGCTTGTTTTTTCCAAAACCACGCGTCGATTCGGAAGTGATCGAGCTTACTTTTCACGATCAATACCGCCTGCCACCGGAAGAAGAATCATTTTTTTACCGGGTGATCAAAACCGCTTTCAGCAAAAGACGCAAGACCCTAAAAAACGCTCTGGTCGGCAGTACGCTTTCGATAAGCGCATCGGAGGCGCTGGCGGCGTTGCAAAATGCCGGCATTAATCCGCAAAGACGTGCTGAAACACTGAATGTCAAAGAGTTCATCGCTCTCAGCCGGGCATTGTCAGAATAGAAGTTTGACAAACATGCACCGGTTATAGCATAACAGGTTTCAGGACTAGGAGGCAGCTTGAAAAAATATTCAATTCTGCTGGTCGACGACGATCATTTCATCCTGACAGGTATCGGGCAAATTCTTGAAAGTGAAGGGTATCAGGTTGCAACGGCCGAAAACGGTGAAATTGCTTTTGAGCTGCTCGAACAAACCACTTATGACCTGGTGATAACAGACCTGGTGATGGATAGAATTGACGGCATCCAGGTATTAAAAAAGGCCAAAGAGCATAACCCGGACATCATGGTGATAATTTTAACGGGTTACGGTGACATGACCTCGGCGATCGATGCCCTTAGACTCAACGCGGATGACTACATGCTCAAGCCCTGCCAGCCTGAAGAAATGAACTTCAGAGTGGCGGCATGTTTGGAAAAACTGGAGTTGTCCCGTAAAATTCAACTTTACGAACAAATCCTGCCGGTTTGTTGCGTATGCAAAAAAATACGGGACGACAGCGGGCACGAACCGGGAAAAGGCCCATGGATGAACGTCGACGAATACCTGTGGAAAAAGGCGCGGCTTTCGATTTCTTCAACATACTGCTCCGCCTGCGCCAAAGAAACCATGCAGGAGCTGGACGATACAAAGGAAAGTTGAGCCGGTTGAGCCCGTTAAGCCAGTTGAAAAGAATTAAGGGGCTCATAATTTATCAATCATATAGCAGCCATCGGCTCCAAGCAGTGCTTCATGGCCGTTAAGCCGAATCGCCGAACGGGCTCAACCCCGCTAGCGCGGGATGACACATTTGTTCATTACCCTTAAAGGTGTGCCGCTGGCTAAACCGGCTCAACCGGCTCAACTTTTTATCACAAGTGCTCGGCAATGCTGACCGTACGGTCACCGAGCATATTCACATAACTTCCCATCTCATTGTCATACCAGCCATATATCACTGTCTGGGTCACCGGAATACGGATGACGGTGTCTTTAAGGCGCGATAGCATGCGCCGCTCAATCCCGGATACATTTTCAAGGTCAATGGTTACCTCAGCTGTCCGGGTATGGGTTTCATGCCCCTCGATAATGGCAGCTGCCTGCGGATAACCGATGATGTCTCCGGAAACATTCTGTTTTCCCGTGAAATGCAGATAACCGTTTGGATCCTGTTCGGCGGCTGCCCGGTATATGCCGTTCACCACCTCTCGACGAATGGGCTCTCCATCCGGATCTTCCTGGAGATCCATCACCAGAATAATTAATGAACCCGTGGCCGTGGGCACCCGCACCGATTCAGCGATGAACCCGATTTGTTCCATTTCGGGGATCACCAACCGCAGGGCCTTTGCCGCACCGGTTGTGGTGAGAATGATGTTGTTCATGATACTCCGGTTTTTTCGCAGATCGGTCTTACCGGGTTTGGGTAGTCGGTCAAGAACCGCCTGTGATCCGGTGGCCGCGTGGACGGTGGCCATGGAGGCCGTCAGAATTTTTTTGGGTCCAAAATAATTCAGCAACGGTTTAATCATGTGCGCCAGACAGGTTGTCGTGCAGGAGGCGTTTGAAACGATTTTGTGTTTGCGGGGATCGTAATCGTTGGTATTGATCCCCATCACGGTTGTCACCGCATCATCGGGCATGGCGCCGCTCAGATCCACTTTTTTATCTTTGATCTTAAAGGGTGCTGAAACGATGACTTTTTCGGCCCCCGATTCGAGATGGCCCCTGACACTGCCTTTTCCGTGTTCACCCGGCAGGGACGGATCCAAAAACTGACCGGTGGTATCGACCACCAGCCGCACATCATGGTCAGCCCATCCGATCCGGGCCGGATTCCGATCCGACCTTAATAACGATACTTTCACACCATTGATCTGCATGCTGCCACTGGTTTCATCCACGGCTTCGATAACCGGGCGGGCACTGTACCCATGCAGATAACAGCTCAACAGACCATAGCTCGAATCCCTCTCGAGGTAGTGGGCAATATCGGCCAGAGAGGTTCCAGCTTCACGACCGATATTGACGACGATCTCGCCAAAGTGTCTTCTGGCCACCTGGTCCCAGACCGTCAGTTTGCCGATTCGGCCCAATCCATTGACCCCCAGCTTCAATTCCGTATTCGATTTTAATTCTGCCATTTCCGTCTTTCTCCTACCCTGTCCACTTCGATGTCAAATGACCCAATATAAAAGGCAATCCCATGATATTCGCATTGGTAAGAGGCTCCCAATCCTTAGTGATACTGCCCCATAGGAAACAGAAAATGAGGATGAGACAAATGGTACCCAATACAATCGTGCTATTCAAAACGCTCGCCCTATCTCTTTCATTTTCCGGTTGTAGATTACTTTCGACATCCTTCTTGGCTTCTGTCGCGTGTCCTTCTTCACGACCGATATTAACGACCAACTCGTCAAAGTATTTTCGGCCCGTATGGTGCCAGACTGTCAGCTTACCGATGCGCCCCAGTCCGCTGACCCCTATCTTTAAACTCGATCTGTGCGGTGCGTCTTTTGCCATTGTTTCAATCTCCTTCAAGATTGATAATAAGATGCACCAATAATGTTATGAGGACTATTTAGTAAGTTTGGTCGACTATGTGTGGTGAAACGCTTTTATTACTGGCCCAACTGGCTAAACCGGCTCAACTGGCTCAACTTCTTTTTATGTTATGATTCATTGATTCTCAAGCGCCCGTTATAAACCGATCCCTCGCGGCCGTCGATACTGATGAAATCGCCGGACCCGATGCACACCCTGCCGAGCACGCATTGTTTATCTTTTTCATCGCACACCATGTCACGGCAACCGACCACACAGGTTTTCCCCAGCCGGTGGGCCACCACCGAGGCATGCGATGTGACCCCGCCGCGGGCCGTCAGCAAGCCGTCGGCAGCATAAATCTCGCGGATGTCATCCGGCACGGTATCGCTGCGGGCCAGGATCAGTTGGGTGTCGGGCTCCTCATCCCGCCAGTAATCAATTTCCTGGAGGGTAAATACCAGCCGACCGCACATTGCCCCGCCACCGATGCCGATACCGTGCCCCAGATACTTATCTTCGGTGATATCGAGCAAATCAAAAGTATGGGTGTTTTTACGCTCCCGCATGGCCATATCGCGGCATTGCAGAAGATAAAGATCATTGGCGGAAGGGCCTTCAAAGGTAAATTCAATTTCCTGCGGCCCCCAGCCTTTATCGTAGATCAACATGTTGGCCCAGGTCTCCAGGGCAGCGTAAATTTCAGGATAGTGCGATTCAAGCGTGATGTCGGTGGGGCGCATCTCAACATCCTGCTGGTGAATGGATATGGATTGGGTCAAAACCAGACCCGAAACAACATCCTCACCTTGATTTCCGCGTGTAAAATCACCCCACAGGTGCGTCGAATCGCCGGCCCAGCGGGGATTATGCGTAAAAACAACGCCGCTGCCCGCATTTTCAGACAGGTTGCCGTACACCATCGATTGGACGGTCACGGCCGTACCCCAATCGTCGGATATGCCCATAATCTTACGATACGTCCTGGCTTTGGAGGATTCCCATGAATTCAACACGCTTTTGATGGTCTGGTAGAGCTGGTCGAAGGGATCGTCCGGCACCCGAATTCCGGCATCCCGGACCATCGCCTGGTAGGTCAAGGCGACCTTGCGCATCTGCTTACCTGAAAATTCACGTTTGTATTCAATACCGGCCCTGCGCTTGAGTTCGCTGATGATCGCATCAAAATCATCCCGTTCCAGCTCATAGCCCATGCCGTAGCATTGTACAAATCGCCGATAATTGTCCCAGGCAAACCAGGCGTTTCCGGTCCGGGCTGCCAGTCCCTCGGCAATTTCCTTATTCAGGCCGACATTTAAAAACGTATCCATCATGCCCGGTTGTGAAACTGACGAGCCGCTGCGCACCGAAAAAAGCAGCGGGTTGCCGGGATCACCAAATGTTTTACCGGAAATCTTTTCGAGACGCGCAATATGTCTGGCGATCTGTTCTTTCAGGTTTTCTTCAGCCGGCCGATACTGGTCGATCATCGCCCGGTACCGAAATACTTCGGTGGTGATAATAAAACCGGGTGGCACGGGCATTCCGAACTGATTCAATCTGACCAGATTAAGGCCCTTGTTGCCCATATAGATCAGTCCGGTAACCCGGTTGTCCGGCTGGTTGAGCGAAGTCAAGGTGTTTTCCGGATCATATATCAAAAGCTGATGCAGTTTGTCCTTGGGCAGCTTATCGGCCTGTTGAAACAGGGTCGTTAAAATCTGGCTGACAAACCGGTCAAACTGCTGCAGGCCGAGTGAGAGGGCGATGCGATCCCTGAAAAAAATTTCAGACACCCGCAGCTTCAGTTTTTCCTGATCGCCGTGGTCCTTGCCGGCCGAAGGCATGAAGCGTTTCAATATTTGGCCTGTTGGCAGCCGGGATAGAATTCGGGTCAAATTTTGTTCGTGGATATTGTGAAAATAGTCGTTGATAATATTTTTGACCGCTGTTGCGAAACCCTTGAAAATATCCAGATACTGGGTAAACGTAAATCCCTGGACCTCCAGGGAGTGGGCCAGCAGATCAAGTTGGCGTTCAATTTCGACCGAGACGATACCGTCCAGCTTCAAGGCTTTGTCAAACAACCGGATGCGGGCATAAATCTGGTAGAAGGTTGCCTTGGTTATCAGGCTAAGATCCATGCTGCTGACCAGTTCCTCGAATAATACATTGATCAGCGCTTCGATACGAAATGTCAGGCCCAGGGCATCGAACTTGGATTCATGATAACTGCCGTACATGGACGGTATGTCTACTGTAATGTGCCTTTTTTTATAGATATCTTCGCGTATCTCGAATTTTTCAGTCGACAGTATCAAATTTCGCAGCTCGCTCAGGTATTCGAGCAGCATGAACAGTTTTTTTCGGATTTTCGGTTCTCGCAGGGCGGACCTGAGACGGCTTAGATACGGTAGCGCTTCCGTGGAAAGTTGCCCGATATAGCTGTCAAGTTCGGTAAAACCGACCGTGTACTTCTGACGCAGCAATTTATAGAGCCTGACCGCCAGTCGAACCCGCTTCAAATCAAGATCGGTCAGGTGCTTCATTTCGCCCAGCAGACGGCCCAGCTCGCGCTCTTTAATTTTCAGCAACCCGCCCGGCAAGGGGATGCCCCTGGCGCGCAGGTGCTGCATGGCACTTTGCAGACCATCTATAAACGGGCCGTCGGTTTCGATCTGATCGTAAATATTCGGCGGAACATAGGGTTTGACATGCGCCTTGTCTCCGGTCACCCAAAATCGTATCGCCGCTTCCATAAAATCGAGAATTTGATTGCTGCTTTCGACATGGCTTTGCTTGCGCAAAAAATGGATCAGCACATCTTTACGGCGGGTGATTGCATCGATCTCGGTGGAAATGTCCCTGAGCTTGCCTTCCGCCCCGATATCGTTGAAATAGACCGGAAACAACCTGGCCAGCTGTTTGACCAGATTGTAGACCGGTCCGATATCGCTGTTCAGCAACCGGGTAATATCTCGCGGGAAAAGATCGGTATCTTTGATGAAAATACCGCTCAGGGCAATATGAACAATCAGGGCCGAGAGCAGACGGGGTGACCATTTGGGATTGAGTTCGATCAGCTCGAGCCATGACCTGACATTCTGGATATGGGCCCCATTGGCCACTATCTGCCAGTCGTTGCCGACACCGCTGATCATGGGTATCTGAAACTCCAGATCGATCACATGATCGACAAAGTAATTCACAGAATCTCTTTCATCGGTTTTGTAGACACCCTTTCCCATGTTCAAGACGCAATTGAGCGCCGTCGACGGGTAATGAAACGTCTGGTTTTTCAAAATTGAAAACGTTTTTTGAATCAGTCGGCGGATATTGCGGGCGGACTCGTGACCGATCAACCATGCGACCGTGCGATTGATGTCTCGCAGGGCTTCTTCGTGAATGGATGCCAGGCCGGCAATATTCATGATGTGGAACAGAAAAATAACCTTCCATTGATTTCCAGTTCCGCTCGACTCGCCGGCTTTCAGCAACTGCTGGGGGATTTGACGATAGACTTCGACCAGCTGCTGGTAACCGGAAAGATCCAATAACGCTGCCAGGCGTTGAAGGGGATCATCTGCAACCCGGCCGTCGATATCGTGCAGGCGATGGCTTAAATCCTGCAAATGCGCATGGGTGATGCTTTGAAAAAAACCGCCTGTTGGCCGGGGCTGATCGATCTGGTTGTTTTCGAAGGCTTCCGCTTCAAACCAATCCAAAGGGTCTTTTTCGCCCAACCAGTATCTATAGGTGTGTTCAAAATATTTGACCAGCAAACGGTTGACCGCGTCAATACTCCCGGTGCCGACATCTGCGTGCTGAAACAGGAGTTCACCTATTTTTTTGATCTGGTAAAAGCTGCGCACAAACTGAAAAAAAAGTTTATCCGGCTGGTTGCGGATCCGGTCGCAGGTAAAATTGAGGGTGGGTATAAATCGCGGCAACTGCCCGCCTGAGTCCTTGATTATTTTCTGTAATAACAGGAGTAGATTGTCGATGGCATCGATTTTCACCTCGGCATCGTCAGCCCGTGCAATGGCACTCATATATATATCGATATATAAACCCGCAGCTTCCGGTCCGTCCGGGTGCTTGACCAGCAAATGGTAATATTCCAAAGAATAGGCCCGGGCTTCGGACACAATAAAGTGCCAATTTTTAAAAGGGTGGGACAACTCCTTGAGAAAAGTGTTCAATCCTTCCGTAATGCCGTAATAGTTGGCCATTATTCTCTGCAGGACCGCATATCTCAGATCGATGGTGACATCGACATGATAATTGGCCAGATTGATTTCAAGGGCCCTGGATTTAATCATGCATCCCTTCTCCAACCATAAGCAAAGACATGGCCTGCGGCTGACAGTCTTGCGCAATCGCTGCATTTAGCCGAAGCGGTTTTAATCGATGCTGTTTTGGAAATGCCGGTTTTATTTGCAAAAGGGTCCCGGACGTCCCCATATCCGTTAAGTTATCAGAGGCAAGGGCACATTTCAAGGGGGCGTGCTATCGCCCGGGCGTATCGTCAGAGTGACATATAAGCTTTTGGAATTTGGATTTAAGGATAACTGCAATTTTCCAATGCACGCCAAACCCAAAAGTGGTATAAGGGTTATTTACACTGAGGTGCTCTTTTTGATATCAGCTTGATCGAAGCAGATTTTGCAATGGATAAGCATACAAATACATTTTTTCGCACGTCGGTAAAAGAAGCGCTGGTCATTGTGATCGTGGCCGGCTGTCTGGCCTTATTGATCAACGCGCTCAGAACCGATGGCCTGGATATTTTCAGCGGCCCGCCGTCCCAAACGGATGAACCGACCGCTTTTTCGGATACCGGGGAAGAGCAAGGTGTGGCCCGGATCTCCATTGAAGCAGCCATCAACGATTTTGAGCAAAAAACCGCTGTTTTCCTCGATGCGCGTTCATCGGAAGATTACGCTCTGGGCCACATTGCCGGGGCGGTCAGTTTTCCCGATCGCCTGTTTGACGATCGGATCGGCCCTTTTCTGGAAAATACCCCACCGGAGGTCAAACTGATCACATATTGTGAAGGTGAACGCTGCGCCCTTTCAAAAAGCCTGGCTGAAAAACTCAGCCTGGCCGGCTATGAAAAGGTCTACCTGCTTGTAGACGGCTGGGGACAGTGGGAAAAATTAAAATTGCCGGTGGAAAGGGAAGAGGAATGACCGCTTGGGGATATTTCTGATCATATGAAATGTTGAGTAAGATTGCCAATTTGAAGCGATTGATGCCGGATGCCAGTAAAAGTGCCTAAAGTGCGCTAAAGTGCACTAAAATGCCTAAAGTTGAGGAAACGCTGCCGCGTTATCTTTATTATTATTTTTCTCACGCGAAGCCGCCCGCCGTCATTCCGCTTACGCGAAACTATGGCGCGGCAGGCCAAAGACGCAAAGAAAAACCGGAATCAGGGACCTGGTATCAGATATCCTCCGTCCAGAAAATTCCTTTCCCCAGTTTCCAGTTTCGTTCTTTTATTGTTCCAAATATCAAAAACAAAAATCCCCCTTCTTTGAATAAGGAAGGGGGATTTTTGTATTTTAGACTTCCAGCCAGGAGTCCGAATACAGGGATTTGCCAAGAATCACATTGACGGTTTTGGCATAGGCGCGCAACTCATCGGACAAACTGCCCATATCCGGCTCGTTGCCGTCCATTATACCGTAAACCAGATCGACGATGTCCTGGCGATTGCCCTTGGCGATGTCGATCAGTTGATCATCCAGGGGATCGGCAATCACCGATACCATCCCGCATTTGTCAAGCATGACCATGTAGGTCTGATTCAGAATCGGGCGCAGGTGTTCCGGAGGACCGTTGGAGATATTGGACAGGCCGCAGGTGCTTTTGGCGCCGGGAGCGATATCCGGCATCATCTTCTGAAACTCCATCAGGCTGATCGCCTGGGGCTGCTGAATATTGACCGGTGTGACAATGCCGTCGACCCATATTTTTTCATTGGGAATTCCGGCTTCATTGGCAAAATAGAGCAGTTCGACAGCCAGTGCCGCACGTTCGTTTTCATCCCGCGGCAGGCCTTCCGGCCCCCACATCAGGGCAATGAAATCAGAGCCGGTCTCGGCCGCCAGGGGTACCATCGGCTCATAACGCTCCGGGCGAACCATGATCGAGTTGACCATGTGAGCAACACCGTTGGTCGACGGTTTGATGGTTTTGAGCGCAGCTGCGATGGCATCGATGTTGGATGTGTCCAGTGCCAGCGGCAGGTCGTCCACGACCTCTTGAACCGTCTTGACCACCCAGGGCATCAGCTCGGGGCCGTCCTTTTTGGCCGGTCCGAGGTTGATGTCGATATAATCCATGCCCTTTTCCCGCTGGAAAAGCGCTTCTTCCTGAATCGGCTTGGGGTCGCGTTCCTTGAACGCCTTGCCGATCTTGCGGGAAATAACGTTCAAACTTTCTCCAATTAAAAGCATAGGGCCTCCCTTTTTTTAGTAATCATTGTTCCCAAGTTAATGCCCGACCGGCTCAGACACAACGGCATCCGCCAGTCAGGCATCTACCGTTTTTCCTATCTGGTTTTCAGGAAACCCGGAATATGTGCCGCCTCTCGGGGACCGACCGTGATGGTCCAGCCGGGCAGCTCCTCCTCCACATCACCGGCAATCGCGGCAGCATAGCCGGGAATGATCAGTTCGGTGTGTTTGACCTTGTCCGCAATGCCGCATTTCTTGACGAACATGCCGACGTCGTCACCGGCAAATTTACCGGCGGCCCAGGCGGTCATAACAGACAGCCCCTCGGCATCCTTGATCAGCAGGTAAGCCGGAACGCGGCTGCCTTCGATTTCACCGGATACGATGAAATAGGTCAGCGCAAAGTTGGTGGTGACCATGACCGGTGAATTCTCATCCGGGTTGCCGATTTCGTAGATACCCTCGGTAACGGTCATCGGCCGCTGCGGGTCGGTGAAAATATTGAGCCGTTCCAGCAGCAGCGGGAACAGGCTTTCACCGGTAAAATCGGACAGCACCACAATGCCGCCATACTTGGCAATATACATGCTGGCGATCACGGTTTCCATATCGAGGTTGGATGCCATTTCACACGGAAACGTGATGGTCGGAAAACCGACCGACCGGTTGCCGTTTTTGAGGGCGGCCCGCCGAACGGCGACCATGTCGTCAAAAGATTGTTTGATTTCCCGGGAACCCGGATCGATGACGATGTCCTTTAATCCCATTTCGGCCAGTTTTTCGGTCAGGGCAACCAGATCCCCTACCGAATCGGCCTTGACCGCCACCGGCAGACCGTTGTCCCTGGCCAGGGCGCCGAATGCATCGATATTGCCGGCGGTGGCCCCGTAGATCAATGGTTTTTTGAAGCCGCAGGCTTCGACGCCGGCCTTCATCACGCCCTCGTCTTCGGACATCAGCACCAGGTTGAATTCCGAGGATTCGGCGATCAGCTTGGCCTTTGCGGCAAATGCACCCGCATCGCCACCGGCATCTTTCAATGCGACCATTTCGGGTCGCAGGTTCAGGCCGACCCGTTCAAACTGAAACGCATTCCAGGTTTTCAGCTTCTGTTCTAGCGCGTCGGCCACGATGTCGGAACTGACCATGGCCGCCAGTGCAGTTGGGTTGAAAAATGTTTTTTCATGGCGATACTGAACGGTTTCACCGCCTACGGTGAATTTACGTACACCCGCACCGATGGCCACCGGACGAATGGGGGGGGCCGAAGCTTCGGCCAGCTGTTCCCGGGCTTCGTCCGAAACGTAGGGACAGCTGTCAAGCTCGGCTTTTCCGGATGCCAGGTTCATGGCAAACGCCAGGCAGGTGGGAACGCCGCATTCCTTGCAGTTGGTTTTCGGCAGGAGTTTGAAAATCTGAATACCGGTTAATGCCATTTTTGTCTCCTTATCTCGTGTTGCGCGTTGCGTGTTACGGGTTTCCGTGTTGTGCGTTGCCCGGTTCGGGTTGCATGTTTCGGGTTACGGATTACGCTTGCAAAATTTCCTGCAGCGCGCAACCCGCAACACGTATCCCGTATTCCCGCAACCCGTTTATTAGCCAATCAGCGGTTCCATCTCCAGCGCCGGATGCTGTTTTTCCTGCAGGAAGGGCAAAATTTCCTCCTCGGTCGTACCCACGGTTTCATCGGCAATTCGGTCGATCAGATCCGGCACACCGAGTTCGACCCCGCGGCGCTCCAGACGCTCTTTGATCTCCTCTTTGAGCGATTTGGGCATCCAGACCATGCGCAGCAGGCCGCCGTCGCCGACAATGAATTTGCCCTGGGTGATGTTGAACTTGGAGTGCCCCACGAAACCCGGCGAAGAAGCACCACCGCCCATGACACCGGCCAGGGTGGTGAATTTCATACCGCAGGGGGTCTCGCCCATGTATTCCCGGTGGACTGTCATGACGCCGTTGCAGGATGGCAGCATGGCGGCGATACATTCACAGCACCCGCAGGTGGTCATGGGATCAATGACCATGGAGTAAAAGTTGTAGTGATCGATCGCCCCGCGTGAAGCTGCTCTGACAAAGTCGTTGACACCGACCCACTGGCCCAGTTTCTCATCCAGGCATTCGCCTTTCTGGATCGGCTGGTTCGGTCCGGTGGGGTTGATTTCGAAAGACGCTTTGCAGTCCATCCAGTTATAGGCGCCGCACAGGCCGGTTCTCTCCGGGCTGACCGTGCACACGTGGGTGGGGGCAAAAGACTGACACAGCGTACAGGAGTAATAGGTCTCCACGTCTTCGTCGGTCATCTTTTCGACCCGCTCGTCCCTGGTTTTATATTCGCCCCGGGCTCTCTTGGTCAGCGCGTCGACCTTGGCCTTATCGGTAATCAGGGTCACCTGCACTTTATCCAGGATCTTGGAAAAGTCCTGGTGGAACTTGGCATGCAGGACGACACCGATGTGCTTGATGGTGAAACCTTTTTCAATGGCAGCCTTGCTGACCCGGATCCAGGCGATATCGCGCTGGCCGATGTGCATGATACCCTGCATGTAGTTGATCAGGTGATGGATCTGGCGTTCGATGATCGGCTCGAAATCGGTCTGAAATTCGCGGCCGGCAATCTGCACATAGATACCCAGCGGCAGGGTTCCGCCTTCTTTGACAGAATCGATGTCCGGACCGTCAACGATGACCTTGCCGTCGTCGATCTCGCTCATATCGGCCATTTTCACAAGCTCGGTGGCCTGGGTCTTGCCGCCGCCCATCTGGCAGAACAGATCGGCGCCGCGCACGCGCTCACCCTCATAGGCCGGACCGAAGGACATCGGAATATCGATCTCGGACACGGTGGTTTTCAGACCGCGGACTTCGACCGATTTTTCGACCATCTTCGCGTGGGACACATTGGCCACCACGTGCTCATAGGTGCAGACACCGGTGGGCAGGATCTCGGGAATGTCGGTGTCGGCCAGTGTCGGGAAACCCCAGTTGACGGCACCGGCTGCCGCGGCAGCCCATTCGGCGTTGACATCGCCCAGTGCGTTGACAAAGGCGAAAATGCGGTCCTTGTTGTAGAGCAGCATTTTTTTGTAGTCGCCGGGCTGAACGCCGCCGAAAGCCATGGCCGCGCGGTTGGCAAAACCGAGGGCAAAGATGGCCGATGAAATGTCCGGACCGAAGGGAACGATACGGGTGTTCCAGCCGACCTGGACATCGGCTTCAAGGAGCTGTTCGATGACGGTGGTACCGTTCTGGTTGGCCGCACAGAAAATGTACAGACTGCGGCGCTGGTATTCTTCCACGATCAGCTTGGCGGTTTCCGGATTGGGGGCTGCGCCGACAATGGCGGCAAAACCGGGGGCCGAACCGTCCACGAATTCCACGCCTCTTTTACGGAAAACCGTGTCGTCGGCCGCACCGAGCCAGATCTTGCCGGCCTCGATGTCCGGATCTTCGGAATGCAGGTAGAAATCCGGCTGTTCCAGGTAACGCAGGGCCTCGTCGATTTCGAAAGCCAGCAGCGCACCCATCCCGGCATCCAGAAGGGGGCCGAGGTAGGGCAGGTGGTTGGCTCCCTTGATGTGGGGCGGCAGCAGGCCGCGGGCAAAATCGAGCGGCTTTTTCATGTCTTCCAGGGTTTCCACTTTTAAACCGAGCAATGAGTAGATGACCGGCAGATAGTAGGCGGTGTTGGGAAACCCGACCTTGGTGTCCGCGTTATAGGTCTGGAGCGCTCTGTTGTAACGACCTTCAACCTTGGATATAATGTTGTAGCCACCTTGAATGGCTGCAAAAGCTACGAGTCTTGACATACCTTCCTCCTTCTTTGAGGATTTAAACTATCCAAATTATTGCTTAAACTAAGATGACGACGACCATCGAAAGTAAAACCGCCTGCGCCTTTTGGGTTTAAAATAGGTCAGTCAGATTCCAGATGGTCTGCCGGATGTGAATCAGTCCACACGTTTGTGAATGCGATTCAACGAGTAGAGCATCTTATCCAGTTTAGACATCTGCTCGGTGGCCGCGGATTTGGCGATTTCCTCGTCACCGCCGGCCGCGGCACGCTTGGCCATCAGCGTTTCGCGTTCAGCCGCCCGTTTCTGCCGGATGCCATCTTCTTCGGCCTTGGCTTTGGCTTCGGCTTCGGCTTTGGCCTTGGCTTCGGCTTCGGCTTTGGCCTTTGCTTCGGCTTCGGCTTTGGCTTTGGCTTCGGCTTGGGCTTCGGCCTCGGCTTTGGCTTTGGCTTGGGCTTCGGCTTGGGCTTTTGCTTCGGCTTCGGCTTGGGCCTTGGCTTGGGCTTTGGCTTGGGCTTCGGGATCATCCGCCGCTTTTACCCGGGCTTCTACTTTGGCTTCCGGTTTGGGGGTCGGGGCCGCAACTTTAGCGGCTTCTTTGGCCGGGGCGGCTTCTTTGACCGGCGCTTCTTTTTTGGCGGGTGCCGCCTTTTTGGCTGGAGCCGCCTTCTTTTCTTCTTCGATGCTCAGATCCGGTGCCGGCGCGATGGCGGCATAATCGACATCGACGTCATCCAGTGCTTTGGCGATGGGAGCCACATCGGCAGCCGAACCGCCGTCCAGCCCCAGATCGATAAATGATTTAACCAGCCGGATCGCTTCCGGATGGCGCATGATCAGAATATCGGCGCCAGACATCAGGTAGGACACCGCACAGACGGCCTCCATCATGATCGCCCGTCTTTCGGGGTCACCCAGAATGGGCATTTCGTCGACCGGCTGTTTGGCTTCCTTGGATTTCCAGACCTCGTTGCCCAGGTTATTGATGAGCGGAAACTGCAATTTGTCATCGCTCTGGGTCAAGGCGGCCATGCGCAGACGCTCCATGACCGAATAGGTGTACTCGAGACCGTAACCCAGCCCGCCTGTGGTCGGATCGATCAGGATGCGATCCATCGGCATGCCGAGGTTTTCGAGCAGGATATTGACCTGTTTGGCAAGGTTTACATCAATGGGAGAGGAAGAAATAATGGTGTGACCATAGCCCATTGCCGCGGCACCGATGCCCTTGTGGTTCTTGTCCTCCACCGGTCCGATGGTCAGGGTTTTATCCTGACATTCTTCGGCCACTTTTTTGAGGACTTCCTCATCTTTTTCAACGTTGGTACAGCCCCACACGATCAGGGGCACGTCCACCGCAGCGGCAACTTTTTTGACTGTGGCGGCAGCATCTGCAGCGCCGACATTTGCGCCGTTGGGATCGATGCTTTTGAGTTGCAGCACGATCAATTCGGCACCGTAATCGTCGACGCATTTTTTAGCCCATGCTGCCGGGTCGGAAATGACATCTTTGAACGGACTCAACGCCGCTTCGGGCCAGTCTTCAGGCTCCATGTCCCAAACTTCCATCGCAACCTTCGGTTTTTTGGGCATTTCGCCTTCGAACTGATAAAACGGATAACATGTTTCACCGCCTACGGTAACCGCTTTGGCGCCTTCACCCAGCGTAATCTCTTTAATCGCTCCGGTGTAGGATTCCTTGTAAAATTCGAAGCCCAATGTTACCTCCTTGTGTATCGATTAATTATTTTTGGCCAGCAAATCTAATCATTACATCTGCTAAGATCCACCGGATAAAAATGTACCCGGTTTTCAGAATTCATCACCTCCTTTTTCTTTTGACGTTATATATATCATCATTGCTGTCCGGTTAACTTTTATTAAAAACACATAAATAATTGTAATAATTATTAATAATAAGAAAATTACCACTTGACGATTCAAAATTTACGACTAAGCGCTAAAAATTAACAGTT
>Ga0126335_1000473_pt1 | contig 19410 bp, 12 predicted proteins | sample OlaspJWI45metaG_FD_108409 | JGI IMG/M metagenome (GOLD analysis project Ga0126335, IMG submission 108409) | Marine gutless worms symbiont microbial communities from Oahu, Hawaii - Olavius sp. 1 OAHU.JWI-45 metaG | ecosystem: Host-associated > Annelida > Digestive system > Unclassified | place... | reverse complement strand
GAGACCTGTGCGTCGGCGCCTGATGACGTTGTTGAGGTTACTATATCGGTCATGTCATGCTTGCCCGCAATACCTGCTAACGATCGGTCGTCACACCTTCCCATCACACCCGTCACACCCGCTGTTACAACTGCAGTCTTCTTGTCGAACATCGCTGTCGCCGCTGACCGCAAGTGCTGTCAGATGCACATAGCAACGTATATGCGACTAATTTTTACGAATTACATAATTTACCCCTTTAAACCAACTACACTTGCTATTTACGTTCGCAAAGTTTTCGTCAGTTAGTAATTAGTATCAAAATGTCACATCACAAAGCACAGCAGGTAGGAGAAAATTAGCAAACCCGGTTAACTCCGTGACTCTCTCCCTAGTCTCTCGGCTGCCTCACATAGGCTTCGTTATGTGACACCATGATTCTTCCAGCATAACTGTGGAGCATAATTTCTCACTGCTGACCTCGCCACTAGTCAATATTTGCATATTGTTATATCATGATCTGAAATGCGCGATCGTGATTATTCAAACGCGCATCACGTGCCGTGAGTAGAAAGCTAATATTGCTCTGCTAACCAGTCATAAAATGCTGCCAATATTGCCCAGTATCGGTGATCGTCACGCACTCGCGAGAGTTTTTTAAAATAAAATTATTAATGCCAATTTTTTCAGAGATATACGCCAAATGTAATATTAATGTTTTTGGTTCATTTACTTTCAGAAAGTTGCATCTTAAATATAATATAAACACGAAAAAAGTACAAAATCCTTACTTGCTTGAGGTGTTTTTACAATGTGACGTACATATACTTTGGTTGTTGATTTGCGACGTGTTGTTCCAAAAATGATATTAATTTTATTTTTGTGTGTTTATGGACTTTACAAGCAATTTTACGAGTGAAAATACTATACACATTAATCGAAAATGAATTTATGTGTCTTTCGACGCACTCACTTTGTCAGTGCAAAATGCGGATATAGATATGGGAATGTTTAAAACCAAATATTTTAACGTTGAAAGTTCTGTAGGTCTACTTGTTCAGTAGAATTGCATTTTAATACTTCATTGCACGAGATAGTACTGGTTCGTTGATTAAAGTAATTCGGTGCACAGAATGCCTGTCACAGGCTCGCAGTTAATTTACTGCATTATTTTCAGATCGTGATATAACAAAACAAATTATGCCTGATAACTTGAGCATCCTGCGAACTTGTTGACCCGAAGTTGTCAGATGTTGCCCTTGCATTAAAGTATTGGGGAACAATTGACAACTTCGGGTCAACAAATTCACATGATGCCCGCGGCATCAGGCATAATTTGTATAATGTCACTCAGTCGACTGGCAGAAAGAGACAGCAGCGGATTGCTACGTTTCGTCAGTTTTAGTGAAAGATAAAGTCACCCAGCGTAGAAGAGAAACACAGGTTGAAGACTCACGAAGATCCATGCGTCAGCGACATCCCTTGTATCCGTGTAGAACCAACGAGTCTCACTGCCGGGCCGTGAGACTCGCACAGCGTGACTGAACCGCGACGAGTCCATACGCTCCGTGTACGTGATGTCACGGCCGGCTAGCGGCAGACACAGTACTGGTTTACTGTCTCTCTCTGACCGGTAACTAACCAGCTGACCGTCGGCGATGACGCAGTAGCGCTGTGTCCAGCTCAACATTCCCTTGTGATAAAGACACCCGGCGAACCTAACGTTCTTTAGACTTGACACACCGCCGCCTCCACTAGCAGCCTTCTTCTTCTTCACGCGCGGCCTGCATCAGCATCACTGTCATGTCAGTGTTCATCTAGACAGTCCATAATCATTAAATCTCTAATATGATGTTCTATAATGTGAACAAAACGTCTTCAGGTGTTCTCTGAAGGTGTTTTTGCTGACGGACTCCTCTCTCAGTAAGCAGGCAGCAAAATCCACGCCAAAGGACCAGCCACAGAAAAAGTGGTCAAAGTAATTTGACAAAGGCTGAACCGAATGACCCCACGCACACGGCACGCGGCGTACACCGCCGATTTAAGCCGCGTGACAGACTGACTGACTGACAGACACCGCGAACATTAACGAGAACAGTCAGCATCTCATGCATTCGATGCAGCATAAAAAGCAAATAGACTGGATCGGTAGCGTGGTACGTCGAAGAGTCGTCGCTGGCGGATTGGAGATGTTGCTGTGATGCTGGACGACAGAAGTCTGCCAGGTTTTGTCGCGCGTGCAGCCAAATCAACCGACAGCAACAGCAACAGCAAACGTAACTTGCTGTGATACTGTACACAACGCATTGTCCTAGTCATCCCTAATGTCCTGCGTGCATCAGTACGACGTGTTTGGCAAGGAAACAAATTTAGTATTATACATAACGCATTGTGCAGGGTATTCGATGTTACTGCTAAACAGAACTTAAATCATGTTGCACAGACGTTTAGTTAAGTATTAGTTAAGTTTTCTTTTTTTATTTATTATAATTTAAATTATGCTACCATATTGGTGAATAACAAATAAAGAGAAAACGATTTATCGTAAAAATTCGATTAATATACGCACACTTGTATAACGCGCACCCCGAATTTTTACAGTACAAAACGTCTAATATCATAGATACGTTAGTGACTTGCTTCAACTTTGCTGATTGCTTGTACTATTGTACTATTGAAGGTCGAAAATGAAGAATTGGCGACAATAAGAATAACTCACTGAGGTAGTTGTATATCGTCGTGGTCGCTGATTGGTTCACAATGCTCAGTCTCTCTTAGCACTTCGTCGTCGTCGTCATCGTCGTCGTAACTTTCATACTCCGTATCGCTGCCGCCACCGCCTGCCGCCACACAGTACCGAGTAGGCCAAAAAAACCGACCCCCAGTATCAAGCCAATGATAGTCCAAGAGAAATGAGAAACCTGACAACGATATCTCTCAGCTCTGGCTGCTGCGAGAAGCTGTCATGGACACTATCACGTCATCGCTAATGTATTTTGCCATTGTCTCAAAATGCTTCTGGGGTACTTCAGTTATATCGTAATATTTTTGCGTGAAATTTCAACATCGTTATCAGGGTTTGGTTTCTTCTTGTGTAGAAAGAAACAAAGATTAAAATGTTATATTGTTTGTACAGATAAACACGTGCAGATACAGTATAAATAGCATAATCTGAGGGGTCGGTTTTTAATGGCCCACTCCGTAGATAGGCTTAATAGCAAGTAGCCAAAGTAATCTAATATGTTTCTTCAATCCCCAGAAGTCTGTACTCCCGGAAACAGAAAGTTGATCCGTTCAACCGTTTTTGCGCAGCCAGACCGCGTGACAGACAGACAGACTCCGGGGTTATCGATCGCAATAGTCCGCACTTCATGCATTCGATGTGACCTAATATGACAGAGGACATTTGATATACCACTTCTTTATGGAATTACGAGGCAACCTCATCACAGAAGCGCTCGGGTACATGACTGACACGCATTGTCAACAGATCACACAGTTTAACCTGCCACCCACACATTTTCCCACTGCTCCACGAATGGAATGAACCATACTGCCTTTGCCTCCCCAGCCGAAGCTAATCCTCATTCACCGACTTCGGAGGGATAGAAGGCTGAGTTGGCCTGGTTGGTCTAATTCCAGCACAGCAAATAGTAGTGTAATGCAGTTTTATTGTGCGCAATAAGCTACAGCACATACAGTTTCAAAAATTCAAATTGTTTCGTTTAATCATTTAGTATAGTATGGAATGTAAGAATCTAACCGCTTGCATGCCCATTCAATGCTTCGGGATCTTCATAGATGCCGCTGCTCGCTTCACTACAACAGCACATACAGACTATGCTCACAGCCTGATTACAAGTCGGTAGGCGTCTGGGCTGCCGCCTGATAAGTCTAATACTCCAGTCGACAGTTAGAAATTATTTGTTTGACGCATGTGGAAGAGCAACTGAGAATATTGGTTGGGCTACTCATCAGGCATACAACATTCAACAGACATCTGTCTGTTATGAAGATCCATACAGATCCACTATGCCCTGCCCGGTTCGGTTCACTTCTTTCGGAAGTGCTGTGCCTATATGGTAACTAGAAAGAAACTCCATCATGGGAGCGAACCTTATGGAGACAGAAATACCCAGTAAAGTGAGGCCTAGCACTCTTATGAGGTTAGCAAGAGCCTCAAAGAGGTTTCCATGACCCTCGGTCCTACCGGGGATGCGTACTGGACCAAACTGTTGTAGCCTCAGCGTTGAGTAGCTACAAGGCTGCTCTCTCCGAAGTATGGTAAGGTAAAGTAGGTGGGAAAAATTATAGTAGCACAGACATGTCAGTGTGACACCGGTCTATACTGCCCAGCCAATAACTGACGTCATGCCATGCCTTTCAACGACAGAAATTTGCCGCTGGAAAACGTCGGACAAATGTAGGCCTACATAGACCAAGACAGAAATGCTATGAGAACAAGGGCACCATAGCAGAGCGCAAGCCAATAGTGATGTACTGTAGATCGTCACTATATTATAAGTATTAACAGCAAAAAACAAACCTAAGTTGGTGGTTGGTAGTATCGTGATCACGCAACTCACATCTCTAAAACACCAGCAGCAATCAGTCAGTTGGAATTACGGCTACTGTAGCTTCACTCCCAGCAGCATGTTTTTTTCGCCAAGACATTTTTCAGTTTCCACATACACATGATTATCCATTTTTGCGCGTAGTCTTACTGACGCACTATATGACATCAAGCGCCCGCAGATATAAAGAGATTTCAGCTCCCAGAATACAAAGACTAAGGATGTAAAACTGTGAGAGAAAAGACAATCACCGTAAGATGAGGACGACGGCGGTCGGAAATGTTGGTCAGTGCAGCTGTGCTGTGCTGATTTCCACCAGCAGCAGCAGCAGCAGTGCTGTCGGTGCTGGTTAGTGACGTCGACAACTTGACATTGTTGCTCCATGCTTAAGACAGTGTCACCAACATAGTACAACTGATTACTGTGAGCGAAATGACACTGTCTCTTTTCAGTCAAGAAAGTTGCAAATTCCATGCATTTCAGTGCATCACCAGCATGCTACGCTAGTATGTGTATAGAATTTCACACAATATGTCAGTATGCTCATGATTAAAAATCCGAAATTAATGCAATTAAGCACTACAACTTGAATGCCATATTGCCATCTCATCACAACCACTGGCCGCCGACGACTTCGATCATCTAATATAGCTATAAGTGTGATGTTCCTCGAACCCATACAAGTCTGGGTGATTGATCCCTCATCGCTGCTGATCCACCTCTGAGAAACAAACTGCCACTTCATCTGCGCGACTCTGGGCTAACAGTTTTCGAGTTTTGCCACGCATATGTTTGGCGCCAAGTGACCGTTAGATTCTAGAACGCTCTACAAATGTACTTACAAGCACACAGTGCACACAGAGCCAAACATAAGGCGAAACTGCTGGTGTAACGGTTACCAAACAACAATAGGCAATTTACCGGGAGCGTCAGACTTGCGACGAGTGACGTTGGGTGGAATTCTAAGCGCATAAAACTTGTCAATAAGATGACGCCGTCTGATCTGTGCCGACGTCGTCAGATTCTCCGTAGACAGACAGTTCTCGAGGTAGTCGCTCACTGACGATAAGTAGTCTGCATCCCACGACATGCACGCCGTGCTATAATACGGCCGACATCTCAGAAGAAGCTAGATTTTATAGTGACCAAAATACACAGCAGCAGGCCCACTAGACTATCTGTATATGCCTTCACAGAATATATCAACTCTCGCTGTTTAAGTTTAGCCGCATATGCTTCAGATGATGTGGGCCGCCCGAACACTCAAACACACTATGGTACCAGAATCTAAAATTGCTAAAATAGAAATGTTTCGACTTCTGATAAGTAACTGGGTGTTTTGGTCATGTGATATTCATGTATCGCCAGCGAGCGTAGTACTTTTAGTACTAGAAGGTTGCGGGATTCTGAAGAAGACAGGTTGTCCTAGAACATGTGGAAGATATCGGCCTATAGTCTACAAAGACCTACGAAAATCGCCCCGAAAGAGGCAACGCAGCGGCCGTCAACAGACAGTAGTGGCGTCGGAGTGTGACGCAATGCGTTCACATCATTCATTTTCACTTTCATGTAGGCCTACATTGTCAGAATATTTAGGTCACATTCAAGTATCAACGTCGGATCCTGTAGACGTGCAAAGACTGCACTAGTTGAAACTCGCATGGTGATGATGATGGTGATGATGATGATGGAACAGATGAATTGACGATGATAAGTTTTGATAACAACTTCGGCCTAAACGTTGTCAGTTGTCACTGAAAAAACACTTCATGCAGATGCTCCTAAATCCCCCAACGAATGCACGACGATTTAAACATAAAGTCGACAATAGAGAACTGCAGATGTATGTACTAAATAAGTGCTGCAAAATTCTGTAGCTTAGCTACATCGAGCACGCTTTGATCACAGTACGATATCGTGAATTGTTGTTTTATGCAAGACAGTGCAGACTCATCACCACTTGCCGAGAATCGACGTGACTAACAGACGTGCCAGCACCGGCACCTTGATGAGTCATCCCAGCCAGACTAATGATGGGGCGCGTGCCGGCTGAGCTATCTGTTAACAGACAGACAAACAGACACGACGCTAATAACAAACCGTGCACGGTGCTGTCCATACTACTCATGTCCGCCACGAAGTTGTACGCGAGTGTGACAGGTTGTGTCGGCACCGATCAACACTTTTGCTGAGCTGCAGCTGTAGACAGGAGGCCAGCTTCGCTGCCGCTGATGACAAGCTCGCAACAAAGCTCATCGATTATTACAATGCCAGCGGCTCGCAGCAGCAGCAGCAGCAGCAGCAGTGAGCACTTCTAGGCCGGTGCAGGCCCACCCATCCTACAGCCCGCCGGACCAATGACAGCAGGCCGACAGAGAACTTCACAGTTCACACTCGGCCAAGGCATGCTGTGTTATTAAGTGCAATTGCAGCAGTTTTTTTTAGAGAATCGAAGCCTTTCGTAGGCCTACGCATTTCGGTTCATTGATGGACATGATAGGGTGCGTTATAAATTTTGAATAGAATATTATAGCACACTAAGTTAATTAAGAAAAATAGAAAGATACGAACCATTAAATTAAAAACGAAAGTCTCACTTCTTCATACTTATACTTTGATCGCAACCGACGTCCAGAGTAGACCCTCATCGGAATTTTGTTATCAAATGTTATTGCAGATTTCCACTCGTCATGTAACATGACAGTCGACGACTGAGCACCTACAGATATCGTAGGTTCGCAGCAGGTCCTCGTTGGTTCGTTGTAGAGCTGTCAACATGGCCTTTGCCGACATTTGCTGCAGAGCTCATTGAGATACTTATACTCCGTGAAGCTGAAAAATGCCTAACGTCTATCGCTTTCAACTTTGGAGACCCAACGACGTTGTCATTATCCACGCGGTGGCACTCTTTGTCTTAGTAATGGGCAACTCTGCCATCTTTCAATTACGTACTACGCAACTACGCAGTCAATTACGTCAAAGTGTCACATTAAAATAAATGTTAAACTTTTGGCTTGGACTAGCAGTGTAGAGGTGTAATGACGTATCACATCGACAAATAAGATAATTAACTTTGCTGATATAATTACCTGTCTCGTAAAACAGTCGGGAAAAGTATAAATAAAATGTCAAAATATTTCAGCTGTCACAAAAAACCAATAACTAAAATGTCGATTGCGATGCAATAGGCCTACCGATAATCTCGATACCGGCGATATTTCGATCTGCTGACCCGAGTTGTGGCTAGCAGGTCGCCCTATAAGCCTAGTGGACTGTTAGTGTGCAATAAATCAAAACTCTTAAAAATCAGAGGTTTAAATTCATTCAAGTTTATTTCGTATTCAACACACCAGGCCTACATAATACACCTGTGCCTACATGTCAGATTGTCTCTGTCTCTGTTTTATAGGCCTGCAAATAATAAAACAGCTCAATACAAAACACGTAATAAATTAAACTAAATTTAACAAACCTTTCATTCGCAATCGTATCGGCACCGACCTGCAGTAGAAGTACTAAAATTAATGTTCCACTTCTTCATAGAGAAGTCTTTCGATGTAATCAATTGCATGGGTACCGGTATACAAAACTAAAAATAAAGATCTAAAGCAACACGCTCCAGCATACTCGTAAGATCGGTTCACATAAGTGTGCTACTGTGCTTAGGATTGTGCACAACACACAACAGACCAGTTCTAATTATTTTCTATCTTATCCTTTATCACTCAAGGACACGAAGATGTCATAGGGCTAAATTTTACGACAAGATAGCTGTATATTCATCCTTGTAGGATATGCAATAACAAATATATATTCTTTTTCAAGTACAAATAAAATGCATGCTCTCAGAAAACCAAACAAATAAACCATATTAACAGATTACAGCTGGCTGTCGTGTGGACAATGACTGGCTGAACACGACACTGCATGCAGTCCACTGTGTATCAACTCACTGCAGCAGCACTATACATAAGGCAGAACAATAATTCAGCTCACCAACTCCTGTGCATCGCGCATTCCACTAGCGCAGCAACTGACTGAAAATAAAACAGAATTGACTGGACGAGTTATAACAAATTTCATCCAATGAACACAATCTGCTGACTCAAAGCACAGCAGCAGCAGCAGCAGCAGCAGCAGCAGTGCTACACTGTTCTACACTATCATGTGACACTAGAGCCACACAAAATTACACAAAGAGTCACCATTTAGATAGGTGATCGAGGTATTTTTAAACCTGCCAGAGTAAAACTGATGGCAAGTTCTATGGGCTGAGGCAGTCACTTTATGGGCCTAGCTGCCTGAATTAAAATGAAATGAAATGAAATAACAGTCATTGGTCTAACAGACTCCCCCAAGTGAGGTAGAGGTTGGAATCTTCACTCAGGCACAAAAAAGTTTTGCAATCTCTCATACAGTGTGCTATTTTGTCCAAAATTCACACAAAATTTTCACACGGTCCCAGAATTATTTTTCTTTTTTTGTGCCAAAATGTGCACAAAAGCAAGGGTATCCTTGCTGGCCTCAAGCCTGTTGGAGACTTCATCCCCCCCAAAGTGCCACATTTTCTCTATGCCTCTGTACCATCGTTTAAAGCAAAGTAACAGTGTCACACACTTTCCACAAATCTGACTGACTGACTAACATCATATCAGATTAACATGTTATTATAATGTTTTGTTACAGGTATAAAATATTCTAAAACATATCTGACATACGGTGTTACGGAGAACATTAATGACTGACATGACTGCAAGTTATTAATGACTATGCATGAGGACACAATGCTGAGATCACTGAGATGATGCACTGCAACAAGATACTACACACAGCATTAATATTAACAACTCTTAACAACTAAACCAGCAATATCAAACAATCACAGCTGCATGTGACATCCGACAGTTTTTGTCAGATGCAGCTGCTTCAAAAATAAAAAAATAGATGAATAAAGTTGAAACTGCACACGTTTATGCAGCACATGAAGGTCAGAAGAAACTAACATCATACAGCACCTGATAACACAGGGTCAAAGATCAACTTACTGCTGTTTGTCAGTGAGTTGTGCAAATGTGCTACACAACTTAAGACTGATGCAGAAGTTCACAGTAAGGAAGTAACTAAGATATGACATGCAGAAGTTATAGAGTGCAGTCGAGAGCCAGCTTGGTTCACCACATGAAAGTAAAATAAATAAATAAAACAGAATTACACATTTAAATAATTAAAATTAAAAATAAAACAAAACAAATGCTACTGGGTACACTGAAACTGCAGGGAAAGCCGCATATCTTGTTAGCCATCAGCATCACATATTTTCCTATCATAACTAAAAATGTTATTTGTTCTTCACGTCACTTTTACCCATCAACTGCACAGAATCATAGCTACTAACACACACTTTCTAATGAAGCTGCATTTACAACAACAAACAGCGATGCTGGTGGTCCAACAGCAGACCAACTCAAGTGATGCACACTGCCATTATGTACAGCAACAAGCAAACGAAGAAACATTTGATAAGTTATGCCAGGAAAACGCAACAGGCCACCTGCCATACCAAATGCAAGTGTATTTACAACACTGTTAATATACAGACGGCAGTAGATAACAATCAGTGTACACCGTAACACAGATAACAAACACAAGCAAACAGATAGATGGGCCAAAAAATTACTTATGTTTCCAGAACCAGAAGAAAAATCTGTAGGGTCGGTATTTTAGGAGTTTTTTCACTTTACGAATGTACTGAAATATTTTGCTTTTAAACACTGCACAAAAATCTACCAAAAACATGACTAATTGTCATCGAGCTGATGCTGAAACAGTCTGCACAAAATATCAAACCAAACAAGCTGAATTAACCGTTGGCCATGAAACATTTTTGGCACAAAGTCCAAATAAATTTTAGCGTTGAGAGTTAAAAAAAACTAGGGTCGGTCGGATTTCCGGAAACACTAACGTTATTATTAACAAAGCAGCAGCTTGATATGGCCAGTCCACAACCGCAGCACAGACTGTCTGTATAACACACAAGTAATGCTACGGATAAAACAACATGCTGTACACCACTGTCACATCACATTATAAGCTGTGTTCAGTGAACATTACACATTACACGTCGTCTCAGAATGTGTGTCAGCCTGCTTTGATCAACTAAACGTCCTGGCAAAAACAATTAAATTTTTCTCAATGATTAATTTATTAATTTAAAAAAAACATTGTTTGATAAAGCCACTAAACTATGTGAAAAGTAGGGCTGTCCCAGATTTACTCTTTCTAAACCCAGTCAAAGCCAAATTTGACCGGATCTATAATTGTAAATATGGCCACGTCGATACCAGATTTGTAATTTTATTACATCACAAGTAAACAACTGTAAAACATTAACTAGCACACTCGGAAACTTTACTCAGCAGCTAACACAGCACTCACATCAGTCTCAGCAGCTGACACAGCACTCACATCAGTCACAAACAGCTCAACTACTACTCAATTACGACATCTCTTCACTTAATCAGTTTTAACTTGCACTTCAGAAACTGCAATTGAGACGTGTTGTTGGGTAACGGCAATTTTTCACAAATTTCGCTAAATGTGGAAATCCGCTGGATTTCAGCTGGATTTGGAAAAATGGAATGATTTCGTGGAGAGCTAGAGTCGAACTCCGGTAGAGCCCTAGTGAAACTGGGCAGCAGCTACTAGTTCTCTACACAACGGTGGGAACACTTCATCTAAGTACTCATTAGGGCAGATGCGATTCATCACAATCAAAACTGCAGTTTGGAATGCTTATGTCACAAACAGAAATGAGAATTCAGCACCACATGAGCCAAGTGCCAGGTTCACTGATAAGTTACATCACAACACAGACTCAGCAAACATGGGATGAGCAACAGCAGTGCTGCCGGTGCCGGCCATATCAAGCACTCCTAGGTTACTCTTCAGTCTTACACTGTCATGCGACATCGGTGAACGCGGTGAGTTCAGTCTGTCGTATTCGTCATGGTCGGATGCCGTCGACTCGGTGCTCTGTATGCGGAGCCGCATCACAGGGTGAGCTATCTGTTCGTCGGTAGTAGTGTTGGCTAGCAAGTCTTCGTCGAAGTACTCAGGATTACTGACTGCCGCTGGAGACGTACATGTAGCAGGGATGCCATCGTCACACTGAGCTTCTGGCAAAACATCTACAAGCAATAGATGAACTAACCTCACATGGTGGACAGCTGGTATCTAAAGTAGACATGGGAATCATAGTGAATGCAAACCGAACAAACCAAATTGGATTGTTGAGGATCTTAACAGAACCAAAACTTAAATGCTGAAAAATGAATAAACTTGAAAAAACAGAATGCATTCAAACAATGCATATGCCTGCGCACACTTACTACAAATTTGCATCATATTGTAGTCAAATGCAATTGTAAACAGTTTCTGGACAGTACAACGAACAGAGAGAAGGCCAGCTAAATCATAGAGATGATCCATGCAGACCCAAAACCATAATGCCCAGCTTCAATTCAAGATGACAGGGAGAGAGAGAGAGAGAAAGTTTATTTTCCACATAGCAACAACACTTGAATAAGCACACAACAGAAATACAAAATTAGGAGGGTTGCCAGAAAGGCACACGGCCCATCAAAGCTGGCCACCCATTGCAACAATTTACTGTAAATATACAGTAACAAAACTATAGACAATAATGTGGTGCAGTGCAGTGCATAGTGTTTAGTGCAAACAGCTCAATATAGTGCAAACGGTATTAATAATGCAACTAAATACAGTGTTAATCAGGGTATTATGCAGTTAATAAATAATTTTTAAGACAATTTTTAAAGGCAGGGATAGAATTTAGTATCTTAACGCTATGTGGTAGATTGTTCCATAGTCTAGAACCTTTAAATTTAACTAAACGTTTTTCCGAAATCAGTGTACGGGTTATCTAAATGTAAGCTGTATTTTTCTCTCGTATTGTAATGGTGTACAGATGTATTTTGGGTGAAATATGAAGCAAATACAGAGAGCATTTTGTTACCATGGTATAAAAATTTATGGACAAAAAGTACACAAAATGCAACAAGCAGAGTATCCAGAACAAGTGGTTACGGGAGTTAATTACTGCTGCAAACAACAGGGTGCCCACTCTCCGGACACTGTGAAATTGTGTGATAATTTGCTGTAAGCCTGCAGCGCTCCTTCTGTGCCCATAATGACAGATGGACAGAAAACTGCTGTAATTCACTGAATGGATAAAAAGGACAGAATACAACAAAAACTGAACAATTCCCAGAACTAAACACAACTGAACCCCAACACTGAAGGTTCTTTCAAACTTTAACTTAAAACATAAAATGCAATGTTTTTTTGGTTGTTAAAGTAAACTGCTCTTTGTCTGTCTTTATATTCTAACACGAGATGTCCACAAATGGCCTCTAGATACAATTCTTAATATCAGTTACATTCATGTTTATACTTCCTCAAAAAAATTAGCAAATTGTTGTAAAAGCAGCTGCAAGTGCACAGCCAAAGACCTGTTTACATTTAGGATGACGTTATACTGTGAAAAACAACCAGAACATTCTTGTCTGTTGACTGTACAGCTGTATTTATCAGAGTCAAACGTGAATGTTAGTATTTATAATTAAAATTAATATTTATAATGTCAAGCGACAAAGAGGATTTATCAGCAGAATCACAGCAACTGCAACCATATATGTATCGCCACATATGATGTCACATATGACTACATCTGCCCAAGAATTACTATACTAAAAGACCATTAAACTTCTACTTTTCAGCATTTCGCGATGTAATTTATTAATTTTTTTATGCAGACACATTTATATTGCAATAAGCAGCTAGATACTACTTGAAATCAAATTTGTAATTATACTTTTGCATAACACCTTTACAGTCATTACCAACTACGTGTGATGATGCAAGAGACACAGTGTTTCACCAGTGATAATGGGAGCGGTAGAGTCGAGCAGGTCAAGGTAGACGGCTGGTGATGTCTTGGAGCTCTGAGGCTGCAGGTAGTCGTCCTCATCCACGTGAAGCTGCAGTGAGTTGGTCAGATCCTTTGTCGGAGAAGTGTCAATTGACGTCGTAGTTGTCACTGTGTCACAGTCTTGCCGATATGGCGACACTGCTGTACACCGCACCACAATAAACCACTCCAGTTAATTAGTGCTGCAAGTAAATAAGCAATTAAGACTTAACATTAAGTAACAAGTAAGTAAGTAAGTAAGTAAAGAAGACAATTTATATAGCACTGTAAGCAACACAAGCTGCCTATAGAACTTTTCATCAAAAGGGTCATGTTCTGCAAGTGAAACTTCAAACACCTGCGACTTCAAATGTTTCTTAAACTTAACACACGCCATATAGCAGTGTCTCTGGAATAGCTTGCTGTACAACGTTAGCATAGTAGCATCACTTGCTGTTTTCTGCAAACATCTCAAAACCCCTTTCCATTTTCTCATTCATACTGCAACTAACTAATCTGACTATACACTGTGCACAGTAGTTGGTGGTTTAGCAGTTTGATTTTTTTACATTTGGCCAGTGTATATAACCTCAATAATATCAAATATGCAATATAAACTGTTAGTCATTGTTTGTTGGTTTTCATGGCAGCAAGACGCCATCATTACAGCTTGCATGATGCACACACTATTTGTCGTTTCAATCATGCAGCTTAATAAACAACAACAAGCTCAGTTGTGACGAGCTAAATTCAACAATAATGTTGATAATTTTTCATGCAGACATTTCTCGGTCAACAAAGATGAACAAGAGCACCGCAGAGCAATGTATTATACATCGCATGTCTGTGAACTTCACCTTTGAACTTCTGACCCCAAAAGCAATCCCAAGCATGAAGTTTGGTCATTCTGCACGCAAAGTAACTCGAGTTCTCTTCCAGAAACCAAAAGTTAGGACAGTCATAACATAATACTCTCCTAAAAAGGGCATATAAACAACGGAACCATGACTACAAATACGACAGACTGTAAATGCAAAGATCCGACTAATTTGGGGTTGTTTTCTGGTGCGTATCGGTGTTCGTCACCTCGGTTGCTGCTATGCAGAGAGTCATTACGTGGAGGTCCATGCCAGCGTCTCTGTGGGGGCAGAAAGAAGTACGGACTGTCATGGCTTGCTGAGCTGTTCTCACTCCTCGGCCGCAGACGTCGACCATCTGCCGACCGGCCATCATCAACCAGGCTTGGCTACAAAACACAGCCATTAAGAGTCTCGCAATAACATTGACATAATGCAACAACGAAGTATCGTACAATGGTAGCTCTTCTGCTGCAGAGAACACCCAAAATGGTGGCACTGAACTTCCGATCATGTTTTCCTATTTGCATTTAGCAGTAACCACAGCTCCATCTAGCTTAGTTCAGAAGATTTTTGCGTGTGACACATAGAGAGATAGACAGACATAGATAAAATGTATCAATATTACAGCTGGCGGGTCAGCGTATACTCAAGATAATGCTTCTGTTGCTGTCACCATGACAAAGTCATTGTGAGAGTTCATCCAGTTCATCCGTACAGACAGTCATTACGTGAAATCCATACAATAGGATATGTGAAAGTTTAATAAGTTAATGCACAACCAACACAGCTATGAGTCTCCATCTAGACCCATTAGCTTGCACTACATCAATTGAACAATACTCACAAGCTCCAGTGCTCCGTTGATGTGGTATGGTATTTTACCGCCGGCAGTCGCCCTCTGTCGAGCAGCGGCAGTCTGTGGATGCAGGTACTCATCTGCAGTTATCACTTGCTCTGGACCGTCAGCCGGAATACTCATGTTACGTACGAGGTCAAGTGTGTCATACGAGTGACTTGGCAGTCGCATCAACTTGTCTCCCTGAAGTAAGTCAAGCAAATAAGTAAGTAAGCACGTAACAATTAGTAGGGTTTAACGCTCTATGACATATAGCAGGTCATATCGGAGACAAGTCTTTGCAGAGAATCAGTTGCACTTGCACTGACAACAAAACTCACAACAATGAAAACATCGCAAAAAACATATAAAAACCTGAAAACAAAGTGATACAGGTTAAGAAAAATCAGACAATCATCAGAGCGCAAACGTCGTCTGCTGGAGGAAAGGAGGATGAAAAATTCAGCCGCACAGAACTGTCCAGCACTGATAAGTTGAGTACTCATGATGAGACAGAGACAGCCAGCTATGTTGCATAACAGCTATGTTACATAACATACTGGAATGACGAGGTATCTCCCAGGATCGCGAGCCATCTTTGCAAACTCATCGGCAAGTTCACGGAATGCAGGTCGACTTTCAGCATCTAGCATCCAACCTGAACACAAGCACAACTTGCTTTGGTGACTACAGTATAGTTTCAACAGATGTGTCACATGACATGCTGTGATGCTGCAATCAACCATTCGGCACAATTGCACCAAGCCACAGCTGTAGGCTGCCACAGCTATAGTCCATCTGTTTTAAAATTAATTGCATGTATATGACTTGGTCAGTCGACTTACACTTCAAACTGACAAAAGCACATGCTCATCTCTCGACTAGCACTAAAAACATAAGCAAATGAATGAAGTTTAAAAATAAGCACAAATATCTGTACATAAAATAAATAAATAAATGACTTGATTAACTGATAAACTATCCACCGATTGTAAACAGCTCACTTACACTTTTTCTTCATGGCACATCAACTCCCGCCATCTCCCCAACCCTCCGTAAATTCCCACTAGTCTGCTACTAACATTTGATCATGATCATGTAGACGTCGATGGTACAGATTGAAGGCTGCGGTAGACGCTCTCCTTTCTCCAGCAAGTCTGAAATGTCTTTGGCACGCACGTTCTCATACGGCCGCTGACCATATGTAAACAGTTCCCACATTGTAACACCTGCAACACATTAGAACCAGACCCATTGCCTTCACGGCTATGCATGCACATCCACTAAAGCAATCAGTCAATGAATCATGCATTCATTTCAGGCAGCATGGCCCATAGTGGTAAAAAGCTAAGTAGCTAAGTGCCCTTTGGACAAAAAGCATTACCAATATACCTCTTCATCCAATATCCTGGCACACCACAACTCTTTTTAAAAAAAATGTGGTGTGAAAAAATCCACACCACAACCTTTCGAAAGAGCTGTGGTGTGGATTTTTCTCACACCACAACTTCTTAAGAGTTGTGGTGTGCCAGGATATTGTATGAAGGGTAGCACTTACGGCACCACAGTCTTGGCCATGGCCAGTTCTCTTGCTACCTTACCTTTGACCACTTGGATACCCAGTTTCATTCTATTCATCCCAGCTGAGTAGGCTGGGAGCGCTTTAAGTGGTACATTTCCACAACTATAACCAGGGACTTATACTCAGCTTCGCTTACTCTACTCTACAAAGTTATCACAATAGTGCTGCTAATGCCATTATCTCTTAAAGTGTAATTGCTGACTTCATAAGCGAAATTGCTTTAAATCACAGTTTCTGCTCGTGATACATAAAAATCTCGAGCAATATCTGCCACAACACTTGTTACCATTGTGCTTGTGCTTACAGCTGTAGTACCTTTCTGACAACATGTACACAAAAATTCAGTAAGTGAGCAGTCCCAGCGAAGCTGCGTATAAGTCCCGAACTAAAACTCTATCCTGGCCTAGCCTGGGACTGACTATAGAAACACAGTATGACAGTGCAGTGTGCCATTCATTTCACCACCATTGCAACCAGCAAGGCAGTATCACATTTGACTATAGTGCCGCTAAGTTGGTGAATTATCAAAAGTGACACAAGGTAGAGGCAGCATGTCTCACCAAAGCTCCAGACGTCACTCTTGTGTGTGAAAATACGATGCTGTATACACTCCAGTGCAAGCCATTTTATTGGCATCTACGCATACACAGCACAAACAGAGGTAATACAAAATGTCAACCCAGTGTGGGTTCCGGGGCTTAGAAGAGACCTACTCCGTCTCCTGGCCGCATGTCATAAGAGGCGACTAAACCAGGCACCCCTCAACCTCCGTAGCCTCATCTGATTACTGATGATGGACTGGAGTGAAAGAGGAAACATTCGGAAGAGGGGCCCCTTGTGGGAACCATAACTCTGCTCTTTGCAGCTGACAGGCGAACCAGTCATGGTTCAAAGAAAGAAGAAACCCTCAGGTGCCCGATGGAAGCCCCAGAGGAAACAAGAAAAAGCGAATGCTGCCCCACAGGCCGACGTAGAACCGGGAGCTTGAGGCGCCCACAGTGGCGAATCATGCACTGGGACTGATGTTGATACTGGGGGTAGCAGTCACGCAAAAAGACCGCTGTCACCTGGTGGGACAGCTCAGGATGCCCAGAGCCAGGTGAAGCGTACTAAGCATAAACAGACAGAAGTACCATATAACAGTTAGAGACCTCCTGAGGTTTTTAACATCCTCACAGAGGTTTTCATAGTACCCTGGTAGAAATATCAGGGGCTTTACTGGAGGATGGACTATGGGCCCATCTGTGGCCTGGTTCTACGAAGGACAACTTTGCCCCCACCGAAACGAAACGAATACAAAATGTCAACATCATTAAGAAATTTTAACAAAGACATTTTTAGTCGACTGAATGTCATAATAATTAACTGACTATCAAATAGTATTGTCTCAAATAATTAGAAGATGTTTGCAACCTAGCACTCCATAAAAGGTATTTCAAACCTTGCCGCCAGCAGCTCGGTAGCCATCTTCATTGTAGTCGAGAAGTTTTGCAAGTCCAAAGTCGGTGATTTTCACCTGATTTGGACTCTGAACTGTATAGCAACATTAAATCAAATCCAATCAGGATTCACTTCACAACAACACAAACACAAAGCACAAATAAGGCAACAAGGCTGACATCATCAGCAATAACATTTGCTTTAACTAACTATCACACTTGAAAAATTTGCCAAAATCAACCGCGATGATAAACCTTCTAACAGTTTTTGGTTAAGACAAAAACAGGAGAGAAACTACATAACACAATAATAACTATGAAAGCCCAAAAAGTATTTTGCAAATTCCAAATTATCTCGTATAGCAAGAAACAAGACCAAATGTAATCGCCATAATTCTAGATCTGAAACAGAACTTGCACGATAATTAGCCAGATACAAAAAGTATAATTTAACAAAGTTAAAAGTACCAAGAACGTTGCGAGCAGCGAGATCACGATGCACAATTCCTCGTTCCTCCAGATACGACATTCCCTACACAACAAGCAATGTTTATGAACCTCAGCATAGCTTTGGCCTTAAATGACTTTGCGACATACAGTGCTTCACGCACTGCTGCATTTGACAGCTGTGCTCAATCCAACATCATCGAAGTCTGATCACTGTAAATCAATATATAATGTATACAAGCATCATCTTCATCTAGAACTTTAGCAGCAAGCCAATGTTCAACTGTAGGCATTTTGTAGCTTTTCAGCAATCATGCTGAGTTTGAAAGCCTATGGAATTCACTAAATATCGTACTAGCGTCAGTATAATTCTTATTTGTTATTATCTTGATCTGACTGCCAAGAGCCTGAGATCTGATAAGAAACATCAAATTAAGTAAAGAAATGCCGGTCAAAATGCTACACTGAACCAAACTGATACATGATCCAAATTCTCAACAGGAACACAGAAGACTGATAAAAGCCGACCAGACCTTGGCAATCTGTGTGCTCCAGTTGAGCAGAGCCTTTGAGCTGATGTTGGTGCGATGTCTGCGCACGTAGTCCAGCAGAGCACCGAGGGGAACCAGTGGTGTGACAAGCATCACCTGCAATGCGCGGCAAATATTTCCATATAGCGTACTCGACTATGCTGTGCTGTGCTGT
>Ga0126335_1000472_pt1 | contig 19416 bp, 19 predicted proteins | sample OlaspJWI45metaG_FD_108409 | JGI IMG/M metagenome (GOLD analysis project Ga0126335, IMG submission 108409) | Marine gutless worms symbiont microbial communities from Oahu, Hawaii - Olavius sp. 1 OAHU.JWI-45 metaG | ecosystem: Host-associated > Annelida > Digestive system > Unclassified | place... | reverse complement strand
CCCTGGCCCAGAACTGGCTACCGATCGAACACCGAAGTTCCAGACATTTAAGAATAATTCTTACAAATGCAGCATTTTTTCGCTAAAGCGCCAGGGCAGGCTCCGCACTCCGCACTCCGAACTTTTTCCAAAAATGTTCCAGCTTGCTTTTCAACTGGCGCAGGGTCTATCCAAACGGAACACATTTTTGACATCTACTATAATAGCCACCCCGGTTGAATCCTGCCGTATCCGGCAGGGTGTGCCTGTGGCGGAAATTCAACAGTGCAAACGAACCAGGCATAGTCTCGCTGTAGCGGGACCTGTCCCCGGCAGGTTCGGACGAATTATTACTAAATTAATGAACACAATAATATCAAATTTTTATGAACTTCACCCGGTTTCAACAGACTAAGGCATCCACAGTCTATAAGACGGAAATCGTGCAGTTGGCGTGTGACGTTGGATCGTCAAAGTGTCTTGACATATAAATTGTGAATGTTACTCTCGTTGTAATATTCTGTCAAGTGCAACAAACTAAAACGCTATCATTAATTCCGGGTTGGCCCGCTATGTCAAAAAAAACATTTTACGAATCGGCCCACCTTTTTGTGGCCGCGATGCGGATTGTCGCATACCAGCATGCGGCTGCGCCCCTGATCGAGCAGGTTAGCCGCATGCTATCCATGTCTCTGGAAGAAACCCACCTGATTGCCAATAAACTGAAGGAAAAAGGCATCATCGAGTCTGTGGAAAGTGCCGCCGGCGTCCGCCTCTTTCTTAAAGACCACCTGGAAATGGAAAACCTGCCCCGGGCTGAACAGGATAATGCTCTGGAAGAAGAACTTAAAAAGTACAAAGAATCCAAACAGGAATTTGCAAAGAAAATCGAATCCTTTCAAGCCGCTCAAAAAGAGAAGAAAAAAAGTCTTTTTGAAGAGATGGAGAAAAAACTTAAAGAAGAAATGGAAAAAAAGAAAAAATAGTCCGTTGTCAGTGGTCCGTTGTCCGTTGCAAATGGGCCATACCTGGTCTCGCTTTCCAGTGATATTACCGTAGATAGATGGTAATCATCATTAGTTCCTGTTTTAAAGGTGTATGGCCCACGTCCGTGGTCAGTTGTCATTAGTCCGTTGTCAATTCAAATGAATTTGATCCTTATTATTATTCCCATAAGGTTATTCTAACCTTGTTCTTAATCATGGATGTTGCAGAGCATCCCGTGCAAAGGTTACCATTCCGCTCTTTTGCCACGGACCAAGGACCACGGACAGGGGCCGCTGTCGGCAGGCCCTAAAAACCAAATCAACGCAAACAAAATATCTATTGACTCAAACCGACTTCCAAAGTGGTGTCGGCCCATCTGCCACGGACCCGCCGTCGCTGAAACGAAAGCGCGACAAGTTTAACACAGATTATTTGTTTTTCTTTTACTCCAGATTGGTAAGTGTAAAAATGTAATATAATTATGCCGGCCAAGCAGACAGTGCTATAATTCGTCATCCCGGCCAAGTCCCGCCCCGCGGGACACGAGCCGGGATCCAGAAAACCGGAAATAAGTGCCTGCCTCCAAATAGTGTCCTTTACCCACCAACCCGTCCGCAATAACGATGCTAACGAATTTTGAAGTATAAGTTGAACCCAGCTTGCCCGAAGGGCGTGTCCTGTTGAATTGTCGCGACAGCGGAACACGCCCAAGGCGGGATTCAATTAGGGTGGCTATCTTATCGCATCGGACAACGGACTACTGACCACTGACCTGTCTTTACAACTGACAACGGACAATTTTATTCCACCAACACATACCCCTTTTCCCGGAACAACGCCAGGCAGGTTTCCACGACTTTCAAATCATACAGTTCGTTCTTGTTCTTTTCCACTTCGTTCAGGGCATACCGAATGCCAATAGACGGCCGGTAGGGTCGATGGGAGGCCATCGCCTCCACGACATCGGCCACGGCAAGGATTTTTGCTTCCTGCAGAATGCTTTCTCCTATGATTCCAAGTGGATAACCGCTACCATTGAGCCGCTCGTGATGCTGAAAAATAATTTCGGCCACCGTCCAGGGGAACTCGATCGGTTTTAGAATATCATAGGCTACCTGTGGGTGGGTCTGCATGATGCCAAATTCCAGCTTCGAGAGTTTTCTCGGTTTGGATAGGATTTCAGACGGTATCGATATTTTACCCAGATCGTGAATCAAGCCGGCCATCCGTAAACCTTCGATACGTTCTTCGGGCATCCTGAGTTCGCGTGCGATGGCCAGCGCCAGATTGGCAACTTTGCGTTGATGCCCGGCTGTGTACGGATCCCGGTGCTCGATCGCATGTTGCATCGCTTCGATGATACCGCTGAAAGCTTTGTGGATACGCTGAAGCCCGGCTTTCAGCTCCATTTCGGCCCGATTGCGTTCTTCCAGGATTCTGCGCTCACGCAATACACGTTTTAGACGAACGACCAGTTCCTTGATACTGATCGGCTTCTGCAAGAAATCACTGGCGCCCAGGTTTATGATATCCTCGTATCTAAAATCTTCCACGTAACCGGTCATGATAATCACGTCGGAAGCATAATTTTTTTTGATATGGCGGGTCAATTCGATGCCATTGATACCCGGCATATTGATATCGGTAATGACAACGTCAATTTGCCGTCTGTTCAGCAGGTCCATGGCTTCGTGGCCGCTTTGAGCCGCCAGACAGAGATAGCCGGCATTTTCAATACTCTTTTGCATCATCGCTTTGATGGCGCCTTCATCATCCACCACCAGTATGACCGCAGGGAAAGAATATTTTTTTTCTAAATTATGCATTCATGGACTCCGATGACCGGTCGGTAGGAATGGCTACGCAAAAAATTCGGAATTCGGATTTCGGCGTGTGGATTTCACGAGTCGCTACAATCCGATATTTTTTAGAAAGGCATTTATAAAATGAGAGAATTCCCTCAATCGTCAATGTTTAGAGCGTTTGTCAGAATAACGTTCCGATATGGGTAGTTTTTTGAGTTTTGTGTGGATTGTCGATAACGTCTAATTATCCAAACGCTCTAAAAGTTCTTTATCATTAATTGTTCCGGCTTGCTTTTCAACTGGCGTAGGGCCTAACTAAAACGGAACTCAATTTTGACAACTGCTATAATCATTTGAGGCTGAAGGGAATGGCCCGATCAAATTTTTACCACACATGGGTAAAGGTTGTATGCCAAATGCCGGTTGTCAATAATAATTCATTTTCGATGCGAACAGATCGGTTAGCCGCCATTTTGGTAATCTGTATGTGATATCAAAATTTTGCTCTCATCCAAATTCTAACTAACTATTGCTATTATCATAATTTCAGTCGCGGGTAAACACAGCATCACTCGAGACATGCGCTGCGAGCTTCGGGCTGCGGGTCTCAAGCAGCTAGGTCGTTGCCTTCCATCATATGAAGTTCGGAGTTCGGAGTGCGGAGTTGGGGAGTCGCTTCGCGCCTGCAATATCTTTTCCTAATACCCATACCGTGTACCTTAAACCCAGATTCTCTGTCTTGCGGCCTTGCGCCTTTGGTTGAGAACTCATTCGACGGAGCGAAACGTTTCCACGTAACGTAACGCCTCAGTCGAAACTCCGTTCATCCGGCATCATTCCCTTGCTCGCCCCGTCACCCCCTCACCCGGTCACCCAGTCATCTATTTCAGTCCCCCCAGTCTTCCCTTCTCCCCGTCACCAAGTCTCCCAGTCACCCAGTCTTCTATTTCCGTCACCCTCTCCCCGTCACCCCGTCTATTTCCCCATCACCCCTTCTGCCAGCCATTCCATTATCCAAGATCAAACATCCAATATCCTTTACCTTATACCCTGTTTTATGCCACGGACGACGGACCACTGACAACGGACAATTTCTACAGGCTATAAATTATTAGCTCACTGCCGGGCATGAGCTACCTACGCTGGGTGCCCTCTGTAACAGATACCGGGTCCCCATCCACGGCCGCGACCGCCGTACTGTCCATGTCCGTCGCCTACCCGAAATTCCTGTTTTGTCTTGACATTAAGGTGCCTTTAGAAGTACTCTATAGTATAAATTGGCAACAATTCCAAAATGTTTTGAGACCTATACTGTCTGATTGCGGGATGTATCTGCCCAATAAGTGAAACCGTGCAAGGCAATTGAATCTTTCTCCGGTTTGCCCGTATTGGATGATCAACGCTGCCGGCCATCGGAACACCCGTATATATTATGGAGCAATATCTTTAAATGGACGACCATCCTTTAGGCCAGCACCATTCGTATTACCGTAAAATTACCCGTATCGACAGTAACGAAATCTGTCTGGATGCCGATATGATTCGGCTGCTGATAGCCATTGATGAAAACAGGCAGATTGACGAAATAGCGGTTGAAGTCGGCATGGACGATTTCACCGTGCAGACGACGCTTGGCAAGCTGCTGGAGCTGAAACTGATCGAACCGGTCAAAAAGGCCGGGTCTTATCTCGGGGGCGATTTTGTGCAGTCCCTGACGAATCATCTGGCCCACGCTGTCGGTCCGATGGCTGAAATTTTAATAGACGATGTGGCAGCGGAAATGGGTATGCCGGTAGCCGAACTCTCCCGAAGCCAGGCAGCCGAATTGGTCAGCACACTGGCTGTCGAAATACCGGAAGAAGAGAACCGCATTCAATTCACCAAAGCCATGCTGGAACTTATTAAATCACAGTAATTCTGACTGGAGGAAATTCAACCATGATGGAGGTCACCTGCCCAAACTGCGCAAAAATGTATCGGGTGAATGAAACCAAAATTAAAGGGCAACGAGCTAAGCTGAAGTGCCGAGCCTGCGAACATATTATCATTGTCACCAAGCCGGCGGTGGATCAACCTTCTGCCATAACTAAACCGCAAAAGGCACCGGCTGCCAGACCCGAACCGAATAAAGCGCCGGCCCCGAAACCCAGGCAGCCGGAACCCGCTCCCGCAGCTGCCGAGCCGGCCCCAAAGATAGAGAAACCAACGCCCGAACCGGCGGCACCGGAGGAGACCAAACCGCTGTCCGGACGCAAACCGCGTTTTGGGTTGTTTGCTAAGTTCACCATGGTGATGCTGGCTGTCAGCATCCTGCCGCTGATCATATTCTGGACCATCACTTATCGTGAGACCGTGAAACGCAATCGTGCTGACGCAGAAATGCTCATGGCGCTGACAGCCCAGGACTTGTCCAATCGTGTGGAGAACTGGATCAGCGACAATATCTGGATACTGCGCTCGGCTTCCGAATTGCCGGCGATTGTCTCCATGAATCGCCAGCTTCAGGAAAAAGTTCTGCGAGATATTCAAAAGAAATATCCCTATATGTACCTTGTGTTTACAGTTGGCCTGGACGGCCGTAACACCGCCCGCAGTGACGATGTGCCGCTGAAGGACTACTCCGATCGCGATTACTATAAACAGATAATCAAAGGCAAGCAGTTGAGCTGGCAGAACCTGATCGGAAAAACATCCAAAAAACCGGCCCTGGTGCTGGCCGTACCGATCAAAAACGGCAACCGACTGGTGGGTGTTATGGCGGCGGCGATGACTCTGGATGAAGTGTCTCGCTTTGTCGTCACGTGGAGTCGGGGTGAAACCGGATACGCGTATCTTATCGACGAGAAAGGTAAAGTGGTCGCCCACCAGCGCCGGGCGTATGTCGTCAAGCAGAAAAACATGAACCGCCACCCGTTGATCGCATCTTATAAAAAAGGCAGTTGGACGACCCATTCGGCCGAATTTAACGATGAAAATGGCCACAAGGCTTTAGGGCACGTGCGTGCAACCAACTACGGCTGGGCGCTGGCTCTGCAACAGGATGTCAGTGAGGTGTATGCCCATGTGAAGGGCGTTCAGATTTTCGCTGTTATTTTGCTGGTCGCCACAATTGTGCTGGTTTCGCTGGTCGCCTTTTTTTCCGCCCGGGCGATCGTCAATCCGATCAAAAAACTGACCGATATTGCTGAAAGAATGAGTCTGGGCGACCTGAATATCCAGATCAACGTGCCGTCAAAGGACGAAATCGGCATGCTGGCCCAGGCCATCAAACGCATGCAGACCAGCCTGCGCCTGGCAATGGAGCGGCTGCGGCGAAAGAAATAAGTTCAGGATGCAAGCAGTGCCTTCGGCATCGTCCGTTGTCAGTTGTCCGCGATAATACTGATGTGAGATGAAGAGGTATAAGGTGCAAGGTTTAGGGTGTAAGGGAAAAGATTATAGATCTTGGGCGGTATGCATTTAGTGTGAGCCAAAAAAATAATGGATAGAAGTCATCGATCCAATATCCATCAACCAAGATCTAATATCATCAATTTCCAATTATTGGATCCATGATCCAGGCCCAATTTTTCTTTGCGCCCTGGTGGCGTTGCGTGAGAAAAAAATAACAATCGACAGAATTCCTTTCCCCAGTTTCCAATTATTCCCCCATAATTGTTACCTCAATCTTACGGGTACGCGGGTGATTGTCGTGGTTGATGGCCACCACCTGTTGCCAGGTACCCAGTGAAAGGCGGCCGTCGCGCACCGGCAAAGCGATTGACGGCCCCAGCAGGGCCGCCTGCACGTGGCTGTGGCCGTTGCCGTCATGCCAGGCTTGTTCATGCGCATAGACCTGCCCCGGCGGGGCCAGCGCGTTAATAGCCCGCTTCAGATCTTCCACCACGCCCGGTTCATACTCGATCGTTGTCAGCGAACCGGTCGATCCTACCATTGTAGCGCACATGTGCCCGTTACGGATCTCAGCTGCCCGCAAAAGGCGCTGCAAATCCGGCGTAACATCCCGGATATCCGGACCGATATCGAGGCTGACTTCTATTTTGCCGGCATAGATGGATACCGTCGACATTTGGGTTCTCCTTATTACGGTTTGAGGTGTAAGCTCAGTGTTGATGATAAATACTAAATGTCCGTTGCAAAAACTTGATAGCCACGAATTTACACGAATTATCACGAATCATAAATGTTTATAAACCGCAGACACGCGCAGATGAACGCAGAAAGCATCTCAATGCTGATGCATTGAAATACTGAAAATAATTTTTTGCCAGACGACCACCATGAAATATTTTTTCTGTTTCAATCGAATGTTTCACAAAAGTTACCTAATCATAAAATGTAATGAAACATTCTTGTCTGGCAAAAAGTTGCATGCCCTTCGGGCAGAATATCACGTTATAGCGTTAGCGTATTGAGATTGAAATTTCACATGTCAGGTCATAAACATTGGGCATAGACAGATATTGTTTTTATCGCGAAGCGACTGCAGTTTTTCGCTCCGCATGGCTGCTCTCTCTAACCCATTAATTAAGTATTTGGTATATCCGGGGATTAACCCCAAGCCTTTATTTAATGCGGTCGCGGAGCGAAAAGGTAATTATAGTCTGTGTTTGCTTGCCGGGTCGTAGTTCCGCGTCAGCGGGACGAAGCCTGGTCAGCGTCCATCTGCGGTTAAATTATCTTTTTTAATTAATTCGTGAAAATTCGTGTTAATTCGTGGCTATTAATTTTGCCAAGTCTTCTGCTGCCCATTTATGCGGATGATTCGGTGTATCGGGATCGACCGGATAGTCAATGGCCAGGCTGCGTTCGTACCATGTTTTGGCGGAATCCACATCGCCTGCAAGCAAGGCCTTCAATCCAATCATATAGGCTGCGGTCGCCTCCCATTCAGGCGATTGGCGCATACTGCCGGAAAATTTTTCCGCGCTGATGCGATCCAGCATGAAATCGGCCTGGCGGGAAAAAAAGGCGTATTCCCTGAAACGGCCCGAAACCATCTGCCAGAAAGGTTCTGCCAGCTCGGGCCGGGCCAGAAAACGCGAAGCGGTCAGCCCTGCCAGCATCGCTGCTGTTAACCGAACGTTATCGGTCGGTCGCACATCATCGGCAATCGTTCGGTACACCTGCAGTGCCTGGCGATGGCGCCCGAGTTCGTTCAAACGGCCGGCCAGGTGAATGCCGGACTCAAAATCACCGGCTGTGATAAACGCTCGGCGCAAAAATTCGAGTTCTGCATCGACGTCGGAACGGGCGCGATGGATGGCGGCCAGCAGCGTCAGCGTATTTTTACGAATCGGGTTAAATTGAAGGCTGCGGTTGGCTAACTCGAGTGCATCGGACACCTTTCCGGATTCCAGATATATTTGCGCCATTCCGCCCAGCGCCTCCGGAAATTGCGGTTCGCGCGTCAGAGCCGTTTTAAAATAATCCACAGCCTGCCGGGGTTGCTTTTGCTTCAGGAGGATATGACCGATCCGGTATGGCGAATCCGGATCCCAATTGAATTCGGTCATCGATTTTTGATAGGCCGCTTTGGCGTCATCGAAACGGTTGTGCGACTCGTGCAGGAGCCCGATGAAATAGTCCTGACGCGCTGTTTTTCGCCCCCCAAGGTCCATCCAGTCCGGCCAGCTTAAAAGGCAAAGCACCGCAAGACCTGCCAGGGCTGCAATACAAGGCCGGTAATACCTGCCTTTTGCCCAACGGTAAAGCTGCCAAATGGCACAAGCGGCAAAAATGGACAGCAAGGCGACAGAAGGCAGCCGGTAACGATCCGAACCCTTGAAAGGCAAGATGGAAATGATACCGACAATGGTCCAGGCAAGCACCAGGTACTGTGATTGAGACGGACGGCGGACCAGCAGCAGGCCCAGGACTCCCAGCGGTCCGATCACCCAGAAATCGGTCCAGGGAAGCGCTAGAAAAGACGAATAGGCGCGATAGGCGTAAACGTCGAACTCCTGGCTCCATTCGCGGGCGTTGAAAAATATAATCAAACGATTGATTACGGTTTTAAGAACGCCGGTGACGTCCTCGGTGAGCAGCAAAGTCAGCTTCTGTCCCCAGTAGCGTTCAAATTGCACCTCTGTCCGCAGGCCCTCCTGCAGCGGCATATTCATATGTTTCCTGAAAAGGATACCCACCGGCGGATGCAGGGCCTCGAATTCGGGCGACAGACCGGAATATAGACTCCAGGTGCCCTGGGCGCGCAGCATGGGTACCCCGCTGATCTGATAGTTGCGATACACAATCGGACCGATAATCAGCAAGCTACCGATACTGAAAAGCACGGCTGTGTTGATGGCCCGGGCCCTGTTTTGCCGGCCCGTCCACAACAGCCAGCCAAAGATGACCGGAAAAACTAGAAACAGGTTGGCCCGGGTGCCGGCCGACAGCGCAAAAGCAACACCGGCCGTGAATACAGACAAAGGCACCTGGGGCCGGGTAACCAGCAGCCAGAGGGCCACGGCCTGGAAAAATATACTGAAACTTTCGGCAAACATTTCAGCATCGAAAACGACCAGCATCCAGTTGGTAGCCAGCAGATAACCGGTGATCAACCCAATCGGCCGGTTCCAGGCCCGGGCCGCCACCCGGGCCATCAGAACCGCCACCAGAGCACCCATGATCGACTGAATAATTTTGTTCACCAATGGGCTGTAACCGAAAATAATTTTTTGAAGGGCAAGAAAAGCAGGATAAATGGGCAGGTAGTTTTCCACCTTGTGCCAGAGCCAATTCCCGCGAACCATTTCATTGGCCCAGGCATCATATACAAATGCATCGATCAACGGCACCCAAAAAAGCGGATTGTCTGTCGATTGCACGATGTAAATGATACGAATGGCGAGTGCAAAAAGGAAAAGAATGACCAGCGAGGACCGGGTGAGATCTTCGTTTGCGGGCTGGTATTTTGGAGTAAATGTGTCCTGCATTCGATAGATTTTCAGCTAAGCGTCATTTACTGAATAATATTAGCCACGAATTTACACGAATTATCACGAATTAAAAATGATTATTAGCCGCAGACTGACGCAGACCAGGCTTCGTCCCGCTGACGCGGAACTACGACCCGGCAAGCAAACGCAGACTTGCATCTCAATGCTGGCGCATTGAAATGCTGAAAATAATTTTTTGCCAGACGACCACCACGAAATATTTTTTCTGTTTCAATCGAATGATTCACAAAAGTTACCCGATGATGAAATATAATGAGACTATCTTGTCTGGCAAAAAGTTGCATGCCCTTCGGGCAGGATTTAGCGCTATTGGGTTAAAGTTGAAATTTCACCTGTCAAATCACTCCCGCTGTACGTAGACAGAATTTGTTTTTATCGCGAAGCGATAGCAGTTTTTCGCTCCGCATGCCTGCTCTGAATAACCCATTAAATTCGTTTTTAGTATAACCAATGGTGAAACGCACAGCCTGTTTCAGAGGGGCGTGCCGGGTCGTAGTCTCGCACCAGCGGGACGAAGCCTGGTCGCGGAACGAAAAGTTAAGTTTTGTCTGCGTTTGCTTGCCGGGTCGTAGTTCCGCGTCAGCGGGACGAAGCCTGGTCCGCGTGGGCGTGCCGGGTCGTAGCTTTTTGCGGAGCCTGGTTCGTGGCCATATATTCCAGTCGGCTCTTGACATTTCCTATGAGCAATCAGCTATGAGCTCTGAGCTCGCTCATTTCAACCCCACCTTCCAGTTCCACAGCCCGGGTCTTTTTTTCAGCGAGATTATTGCAGGTATGGGCTCATTCAGCCGTATCAGCGCCTGGTAGCCGGCCTCGATCAGCGCCTGCCGTTTGGTGGTTAAATCAAGCTTCCAGTTGGGAAATACCCAGTATTCGGTCCCGTTTTTCTGCACCCAGGCTTGCTCGCCCCGGGGGCTCACAAATGGTTGGGCAGCTTTAAAATTTTCGGCGATGGTGCGCGAGACGCACAGGGGCCACATGCCTTCGATGACGATGCCGGCGGGAATGGGGCATTCTTTTGGGAAGCGCAAAATAGCGTCACCCCCGAGTTCCGGGCTGACAATGACACCTGAAAATCCGGCTTCTTTCAATTGGGCGGCAGCCAGTCCATTGGCCAGGTTGCAGAAAGGACCGGCCCACAGCTGCAGGCCCTCGGGATTCTTGAACCAGCTGATTTGCCAGGGCATATTCAGAACAAAGCGAACAGCGCCGACTTCAATCAGCTGCAACACCTGATTGCGCCACAGACCTTCGTTTTGGGGCCAGACAACAGGGGGCAGCCACCACCACACTTGATTCAACCCCCGGCGCGACATTGATTTGAGGGGAACATCCTTGAGCCACAAACCCAACTTGTTGCCGGCCGGCAAACGCCCGGGGGATCTACTCACCGTAATTTCAAATACTTTACCCGTTTTGCTCACGCCACCTATCCGGGGCGGCTTCAAGGTTGAAGCCGAAGGCGATTCACGCCTGATACCGGACAACTCGGTATCCAATTCCATCAGCATGTCATCCAGCGCTTTTTCACGCCGGTCGGTCAGAAATACCGGAGCGCCTCGGGCCGGTGTGCGAGACGCTTTAACGTTCAGATGAAACCGTCCCTGTTTGGGGACAGCCCGTCCGACCCGTATGACCGCATGCCATTTTTCATCTTCGTAGCCAATCCGCAACGTGTCACCGGAAAGCAGTGCCTGTCGCGGAACAAGGTATGGCTTCTGCCTGGATCCCTGGACTTTTCCGAGGAAAAGTCCCGATCCGGTCTGGGAAGAAGGCTTGACCGGGTCCTGGGGTCGCTGGGGTAAAAAGTTGTAGTGGGTCCCCGTTCGACCCAGCGCCTGAGCCAGCAAGTCCAATGCTGTTTTTTTGGCGATCGCTTTTTTTTCGCCCTTTTCCTGCAGGTCACGCAAAATCCGGTAGGCTCTCACGGTGTAATAGACGTAATGCGGCCCTTTTTTACGCCCCTCTATTTTCCAGGCACTGACCTGTGGCACCGACAGCAGCAACTTGACCAGCACATCCAGGGAAAGATCCTGACAGGAAAAGGACCGCCGGGATTCACCCTGCTGACTGAACTTGCGACGGCAGGGTTGAACGCAGCGACCCCGCAAACCGCTTTTACCCCCCAGATAACTGCTCCAGTAGCACCGGCCGGAAACGCCGTAGCATAGGGCCCCGTGCACAAAGACTTCCAGCGCAAAGTCTTCAGGACAGGCCCCTGCCATGGCTTTGATTTCATCGATATTCAATTCACGCGGCACAACCACCCGCTGAACGCCAAGTTTTTCGCCGCAAAAAGCGAGCGCATCCGGGAAACTGACGTTGGCCAGGGTCGACAAATGAATTTCCCCCGTAAAACCGACCTGACGCGCCAGCCGAATAAATGCCAGATCCTGCACGATCAGGGCATCCGGTCGGACCTGGCGCTCCAGCCGATCGACCAGGCGAGCGGCCTCGGCCAGTTCAGCGGTCTGGATCAAAGCATTCAGGGCGATGTAGACCCGCACATCATGCCGGTGGGCCAGTCGCGTCAGGCGCTCCAGATCATCAATGCTGAAATTTTTGGCCGCCATACGGGCCGAATATTGTTTCAGGCCGCAATAAACCGCATCCGCACCGGCTGCCAGGGCCGCCAGAAAAGATGCCTTATTGCCCGCCGGAGCCAGAATTTCGGGGCGTTTGGGTTCTGAGGAGTTTTTCATAGTAAAATTGGCCACGAATTTACACGAATTATCACGAATTATAAATGTTTATTAACCGCAGACGGACGCAGACCAGGCTTCGTCCCGCTGGCGCGGAACTACGACCCGGCAAGCAAACGCAGACGGCATCTCAATGCTAGCGCATTGAAATACTATTGAATTTTTTGCCAGACGACCAGATATTACAAATGAGTACATCTTGTAGGCCATTGTTCATTATCACCGTATTCTATGGAATACAATTGACAGCCTTGTCTGGCAAAAAGTTGCATGCCCTTCGGGCAGGATATAGCATTAAAGCTCTTTAGTATTCAGATTGAAATCTCACATGTCAGGTCACACGCTTTGGGCATACATAGATATTATTTTTATCGCGAAGCGACTGCAGTTTTTCGCTCCGCATGCGTTCTCTGGCAAATCCATTAATTACATATTTGGTATAACCGACAGTGAAACACACACCCATTTTAAACAGGTCGCGGAGCGAAAAGGTGGTTTTAGTCTGCGCAGGTCTGCGTATGTCTGCGGTTACGTTATCTTTTTTATTAATTCGTGAAAATTCGTGTTAACATGCCGGGTCGTAGCCTTTAGGCGAAGCCTGGTTCGTGGCTATAATTTACTACGGACATCTTTTTTATAACTGACAACTGACTCCGTGCAACGGTTGCCACCCGCCATAAAAATCGACAATGTAATACATTTGATGCAAAATAGGGTTGAAACGACACGCTATATTACTGTATAATTACGATACTGTAATTAGAAATTACCTTAGTATTGAATTTATAGCGTTAACAGTGATGATATGTGACCAAGAATTTCAATTTTTTTCACATAATCATTATATAATCACCTGATCGGCGTACCGAAACCAAAAAACGACCGATGTGTTGATTCCTGATTTGCAGCTGGTTTTCTGAAGACTGACTGAACTGTTGGGCTCGCGTGGATAGAGGGTACGAAATTTATATTTGGTACGCTGTCCGATTTCCACTCATCTATCTTCAAAAGCCAGAATAAATTCGTGCTAATTCGTGTAAACTTGTCCGCCGAAGTTTCTAGCGAAGGAGGATTCGTGGCTATTAACCTCTTTTGCCACGGACTACGGTCATTTTCTATGAGCTATCAGCTGTGAGCTATGAGCTCAAATACGGACAACTGACATGAAGGATTTACCCCTAACTAAGTAGAAAGCGATAAACAATCAGCATACAACCATTTTATCTAAAATAGAAAAACCGTGCCTGAATTACTAATCATAGAAGATAATCAGCGCCGCCGCGATATTCTGGAGCAGGCGTTGACTCCCGAATACAGGATCGGCTACTGGCCCAACGGCCAGGAGTTAGGCCTCTTTCTCAAGCAGAAAGAATTCGAATTGGTGCTGCTGGATCTGCAGCTGGAAAGCGCTGATAGTTTCGAACTGATTGGCACCATTAAAAAAATCAGTCCGCATATGCCGGTGGTGGCTGTCAGCAAGGAGGAAAAGGCGGATCTGATTGTGCGCATCATCAAGGAAGGCGCCTTCGATTTTATAGTCAAGCCATTTTCGAGGGAAAAAATCCAGCTGACGGTCCGGCGGGGTCTGGAAAATAGACACCTTAAAAATGAAATCGACTATTTAAAACGCAGCCAGGACGTCATATATGATTTTGACCGCATCATCGCCGAAAGCCAGGTGATGCAGGACACCATTGCCACCCTGAAAAAATTTTCCCAGACCGATTCAACCATTCTGATCACGGGTGAAACCGGAACCGGCAAGAGTTTTTTGTCAGGGGCCGTGCATTACAACAGCCAACGTAAATCCAAACCGTTTATCAAGATCAATTGCGCCAACCTGCCGGAAACCCTCTTGGAGAGTGAACTTTTCGGTCATGAAAAAGGCGCCTTTACCGGAGCCAGCAAAACCCGCATCGGCCGTTTGGAACAGGCCAAAAATGGAACCGTTTTTCTGGATGAAATCGGCGAAATGAGCGCGCCGCTGCAAGCCAAGCTGCTCAGGGTTCTGGAGGAAAAATCATTCGAGCGGGTAGGCGGCAACCGGACAATCTATTCAGATGTGCGCATCATTGCCGCAACGAACCGTCACCCCGAAGATCAAGTGGCCGAGGGGCACTTTCGCGAGGACCTTTATTACCGGCTGAACGTGCTTCGGGTCCACCTGCCCCCATTGCGTGATCGCAAGGCGTGTGTCGTGCCGCTGGCCGAGTATCACCTTGATAAGATCTGTCGCAATTTGAAAAAGAAAGTTCATGGATTTTCCATCCAGGTGACGGATATATTCACGGCATACCACTGGCCCGGGAATATCCGTCAGCTGGCCAATACCATAGAACGGGCCGCCATCCTGCAGGATTCGGGCCCCATCAGCATGGAAAATGTGATTCTGCCCGAGTTGAACGCGAATATGCGGCCCTCAGAAGATTCCGAACTTGAACAAGACCCCTACGAATCCCCAAACTCCCTTTACGACCACGAACGCGATATGATCATGAATGCCCTGGAAGATAGCCTGTGGATTCAAAAAGATGCCGCCAGGCGCTTGGGCATCACCCCCCGTGCACTGAATTACAAGATCAAAAAATTTGGCATCACCCACGCCCGCTGGCGTAAGAATAAATAGCTTCTGATTTTATAGCCACGAATTTACACGAATTTTCACGAATTAAGAGTCTGTGTATTCTATTTCTTTCTGTCTGCCATGTCGTGGTCCCTTTCCAGCGGTACGAAGTCTGGTGTCTTCCAATAATTCATGCTAATCCGCTTAAATCAGTTGCTCTTAAAATATGAAGCGCCTACCCAATCATCCAAAAATAGATTGACTCATTTCAAACAACTGATTACAATGCAATCAAAAAGATGACAAGAAGGAAGGTGATTATCAGTGCAGCAAATAACTATCAGGATGCCGGATGAGGACCTCTCCAAAATTGAACAATTAGCCAAGTCAATGGGCTTAAAAAAATCAGACATTACTAGATTGGCTATCCGTCAATTTCTGGATGCCAACAGATCAGAATACCGGTCCAGCCTATACGACAGGGCAAAAAAGCTAATCGGAGTCGTTGAAAGCGGTATACCGGATCTGGGACTAAACCATCGGAAACATCTCATTAAAATGATCAAAGGCGAACTGCGTTGAAGGCCATTATCGATACCGGACCATGGGTTGCTTTGATCGATCGCAGTGAGGCCAGGCATAATGAATGCGTTCAGTGGTTTAAGAATTATAGTGGGGTTCTATTCTCAACCGAATCAGTGCTGACCGAAGTCCTATATTTATTGAATTTTTCGATAAGAGCACAGTCTGCAGCGCTGGAATTAGTAAATAAATCAATAATTGAAATTGTGCCTTCGGACATTGACAGCTATAGAAAGGTAAGCAAGCTGATGATCAAATATGCTGATCTACCAATGGACTATGCAGATGCCACGCTGGTATGCCTTGGAATGGATACAGGAATCTCCAGCATTGTCACTTTTGATAAAAAGGATTTCAGTATCTACAAAATTTCAAAAAACAAACATTTCACAATTCTTCCTTAATTTTCTGAATTTCCTACCGGAACACGACGTAGGCGGGCATTAAACAGGGCGGTTAATCAATCCTGCAGTATAATTCGTGCTAATCTTACCGCAGCATCATGTCCCGTCGCCTTGTGCGGCGTCCTGTCGGGTCGAAGCTCGAAGAGCGAAGCCTGAAGCTTTAGCGAAGACGTAAGGTCGTAGATCGGAGTCGGACCTGTCCTGCGAATCTGTAGCGAAGACGGAAGCCTTGTGCAAAGCCTGGTCTGCGCCTGCCCAATTAAATTGCTATGATTCTATCGTTCGTGCATAAGTAATACAGCGTATAAAATGTTGGGTTCTCTGTAAATTTTCAAGCGGCCTCTGGCAAAAATTTGAGCCGACCATAAACGAAAAAGAAGCCTCCGCTTAAAATTTAAGATGCTGCACGCAATAAGGTTTCTGAAACATTGTCTCAAATCTTGTTTAACAGGGTAAATCTGCGGTTAATGAAAATAAATCGTGAAAAATTGTCCGCCAACTTGTCCCGTCGTAGTCTTGACGAAGTCGGAAGCCTCTGGCGACGGCTGATCCGTGAAAATTTGCCTGCCCTGTTGAATTTCTGCCATCAGCAGAACAGGCCGCAGGCGGGATTCAACCAGGGTGGCGATTTAACCAGGGCGTTCAGGTGTCAATAGTGGGGAAAGTTTCTAAATCTAAAGCACTTGCAGTGCTCAGCTGCAGTATCATCGGCGATCCTCGATGACGATTTGCGAGACCGGCTTACCTTTGGTTTTCAATGGTTGAGGTATCTGCCTGTTGATATCGCCGACAGGATACTTCACCAGGCCCTGACGGATAAGAGGGTCCAAAGCCTTCCTCAATGATTTTATTTCGGGATTTTCCTGTATAGCACGTGCGATGATCTTGCCTCTTTCGGTTATGAGCACATCCTCCCCTTTTTTTACGATTGACAGATATTGGCTCAATCGATTTTTGAATTCTTTTATGCCTGCGGTTATCATTTTACACCTCTATTGTGTTAGTCAGTAGCTACCTTGTGGATGTTGTGGTCACTTGCACTGGATTTGTAAATGAATTTGCGATCGGCCACTCGAAAATATCCTTGACTCATATCTCTATATGAGATATTTTTTATCATGCACATAATAACGCGAAGGCGACTGCTCGAATACGGCGGAAAACATCCGGATGCAAGTGAGCCGTTAGACCGCTGGTACCGAATTGTAAAACATACCGATTTTCAAACTGTTGTGTCTTTGCAGAAAACATTTCCGCATGCAGATCAAGTCGGTAACTTGACAGTATTCAATATCGGAGGCAACAAATACAGACTGATCGCCCATATCGTTTATGCCAGTAAACGAATTTACATAATGGATTTTTTACCTGGAATTTGAACGGGTCGGAGGCTTTCGCTTTCATATAGAAGGCATTTAAGGGTGCAGCCATAGTGCTTTACTGCACGTCCTTTTATTCGCCTAAAGTCGATAGGTTTCAACAATTTAGATACGATTTATCGCTTATTGAATTCGTGAAAATTCGTGTAAATTCGTGGCTATTATTAAAGATAAATGGAAAAAATAAAAATGATACCATTGGAAACTGAGATAAAGGAAACAATCAGAGCGTGGCCGGTCGTCTCAAAGGTTATATTTACCATTAACGATGAAGATAGTTATAAAAAAGCTCAAAAAGTGTTGGACAATTTAATAGATTCAGTCTGCGAGAAGAAAGATCCAGTAAAAGAATCGCTGATTGATACATTGGGCACCCTGATAAAAGATTTCGAATACAAACATATTCCCGAACCGGAAGAAGACCCGATTGGTAATCTTAAATTCCTTATGTGGGAACATGATCTAAAACAATCAGACTTGAAGGAGTTGGGAAGTCAAGGGGTCGTTTCCGAAATACTAAACGGAAAACGGAAGCTGAATGTAAGGCAGATAAAGGCACTCAGCAAACGGTTCCATGTTTCACCTTCTGTATTCATTGGTGAATATTAATGGACGATAAACTCACAGAACAAACAAAATCTTACTTCGCCGACAAACCCGAAGTAATCGCGGTATACGTATTCGGATCTTACGCCACCGGGACTCAAAAGCGATTCAGCGACCTTGATATCGGTGTACTGCTCGACCAACCACATATGCCGGATGCGGGCGAACTCCAGATACAATACATGTCCGATCTATCCCGGACGATGCTCAAAGACGTCCATCCGGTTATTTTGAACAAGGCATCCGAAGGCCTGATGAAACAAATATTAAAAAAGGGAAAATGCGTGCTGATCAATGACAGGAAAAAGCTGGCGGTATTTCGGATGGTCATGACCGCAAGAATTGCCGATTTTCAATCTTACCGCAAAAAGATGCAAGCCGGTTTCATAAAAAAATTAATGAAAGGGGCTTAGTGTGGTCGACAAGGATTTGATTATTTCAAAAGCAGATTCGGTCACTCAACACCTTAAACGTGTAAATGAGCGGATATCACCAAATGCTGATGGTTTACTGCAGGATGACGACCTGCGGGATATCGTTTTGTTTAATCTGCAAATGGCTATCCAGAACTGTATTGATATAGCAGCCCACATCATCAGCGAAGAAGGCATCGGAGTACCGGAAAGCAATAGTGAAATGTTTGATCTATTAGAGCAAAATGGCCATCTGGATCCGGATACCGCCCAAAAAATGATAAAAGCAGTCGGTTTTCGTAATTTGATCGTTCATGAATACAGTGCTCTTGATTTGCAGCAGGTTCACAAAATAGCTCGAAGTGATGTTAAAGATATGGAAAATTTCCTACGCTGCATCTTTAACTCACTCGGATTTGAAAGCTCATAATTACCGATTATTGAAAATCTAAGGTCTAAGTGACTCTGAAAGGCGGGTTAAAATGCGGCAGTTATCATTCAGAATTTCCGATGATGATTATGCCGGTATCGAGCGAGTAGCTGATTTCATGGGCTTGAATAGAACAGATATTATCAGATTGGCTATCCGCAAGTTTCTGGAGGCTAACAAATCAGAAAACCGTTTGAATCTGCAGAACCGGGCGAATAACCATATTGGAGCCGTTGAAAGCGGTATACCTGACTTAGGCCTGAACCACAGAAAACATATAATCAATAAAATCAAAGAATACTGAAATTTCCGTGATTGCTATTTTGGCACCCTTTCGTACCACCCTCCAGCTAAATGAATCAATAGCGTTTTAATCCCAAATCCAAATCTGCCCAAAGGGCATGCTGTTTTTCGCTTCGCAATTTCCTTTCTTTCATGCAACAATGGTCTAAAATCAATCTATGGAGGATATTTGTATGGTTTGAGCCTCGATGCTAACAAAAGCTGACCCCTTTACACTCAATTAAATTAACCCATTTAGTGCGCGTCTGTTTGCAAGATCGAATCTGATCAAAATCGGAGGTCAGCATAATATTATCGATGG
>Ga0126335_1000471_pt1 | contig 19448 bp, 14 predicted proteins | sample OlaspJWI45metaG_FD_108409 | JGI IMG/M metagenome (GOLD analysis project Ga0126335, IMG submission 108409) | Marine gutless worms symbiont microbial communities from Oahu, Hawaii - Olavius sp. 1 OAHU.JWI-45 metaG | ecosystem: Host-associated > Annelida > Digestive system > Unclassified | place... | reverse complement strand
GTCCGTTCTCGCCGAGTGTACCACTGATGTCAGACAGTGGTACCTGCAGAACGGTCTACAGCTCAACCCGGACAAGTCTGAAGCTCTGATCGTTGGAACCACCAATCAGCTGCGTGCGGTGACATCATCCGTGTCATCTGTGAACGTGGCAGGAGTCGACTTGCCAGTAGCCGATGATATCAAAGTGCTAGGAGTCGTGCTTGATCAGCGTCTGTCGTTTCACAAGCACGTCTCAGCGGTGGCTCGATCATGAAATTACCATGCAAAGGCCATCCGACACATTCGACATTTGCTGACTACGGAACTGGCACAGACACTGGCTTGTAGTCTTATCCTGTCCAGGATCGACTACTGCAATGCTGTGCTCCACAGCGCTCCAAGCTACAGAATCAAGAAGTTGCAGCGAGTACAGAACAACGCAGCTCGGATCGTTCTCGAAGCACCAAGACGATCCCATGTTAGCCCGTTGCTGAGGACGTTACACTGGCAGCCCGTTCAGCAGAAGATCGATTACAAAGTGGCTCTGCTGACATTCAAAGTCCGTAGCACCTCGACCCCATCGTACCTGCGACTGCTAATCCAGGATCGAGAACATGGCCACAACCTGCGATCGACCACTACGGCGCTGGGTCAACCTTTCACGACGACAACATTTGCGAAACGCGCTTTTCGATGCTCTGCACCAACTGTCTGGAACTCACTACCAAAAACTGTTCTCAATAGCGACTCTTTAGCAGTTTTTAAGTCCTGTCTAAAGACTTTCCTCTTCTCCCAGGCTTTCCTTGCTTTCTCCGCTCACTAACACGCTGCCTGCCCCCAGCGCCTCTGAAGTTACGACCTTATGGCGCTATACAAATCTGTTTATTATTATTGTTTATTATTATGGGCATTGATGCTCAGCTGGCTTAAGCACGTTAGGATGATACGGTTTGTGATGAGTTGGTCAGTATGTCTCTGCATTACAAGTCCCTATGTCCAGAGGTTGCGATGGTTAACAGACAGGTGCCATTCAAACAGCTTCTGTATGATAAGGTGAGCTACTAACTTATGAAACAAAAGCCAGATGTAGTAACTTGTGTCACAAGAATGGATCATTTTTGTGGCTGCAGAAAGTGAAAGCAATGATGACTTGAGTTTACAGAAGAAAAATAATTTTCTACTCATGGTCGCACAAGCCATACAGTTGAGTTAAAGATTTTAATCACCAACAAATCTGTACTGGGTTTAATAAAATCAATGAGAAAATCTTTATCAAGGACAGAATCGAGCACACATAAAAACCTTTGCTTTGCCGTCTTTAGATGTCGTGTCAGACTTGGTAGATATTGTCAATGACGTCGACGCTTTGCTTGACTTGTTTGTGTCGGCTTTTAGTGTAGACAATTGTGGTTTCGTGGTCAACAACTGTGGCTTTGTGGTAGTTGACACGCTTGCTTTGCTTGTAGTAGTAGCACCCAGTGCAGGGTTCTGCATCTGCACAGCAGTTGGAGTAGAGGTCGGTGGTGTATATGGTATTCTACCGGTAAGGGTCACAACTGACAATGGAGCCTTACTACTATGACCAGCTGTGGATGTAGGTAACGCTGCTGATGCAGTGGTAATTGCTGGAGACTGGTGTATGGTGGAAGTCGGTGTGGCAGACTGGCCAACCAACTCCTGCAGCGAACTTGGCGATGGCAGAGTGGGGAAGCTGGAAGTGTTCACCAGAAGTGAGCTTGGGTCGGCTGATGTCATGATTAGTGAGGACTGGAGGGGTACAGAGGCTGCTGAGGGCAAAGGAGAGGACTCACTTGCGACCATTGATGTAACAGCCGCAACGTCTTCAGCTGACAGGTCACCGATGCTCGCCAGCTCGAACTGTATCCGCACGAGCACTTCTATCAACGCAAACTCATCAGATATCCGAGCTGCAAGAGTATCCTGTGGAGATAATACAACTGGCTGCGGAGGTGGGCGAGGTACTGTATGACTGCTATCACTGGCAGGTGAACCGAATGGACTGGAGTTTGTCCCAACTCCATTGCTACTGTGGTCCTTCACACCATGCACACGACTGCTGCCAAGTTCCGACTGTGAACCAGCAAATGAGGATTTCGCATCCGTCGGATTAAATGGTGAATCAAATGGAGAGTATGGCCCGCCACCGGTATCCGACCCCAGTTCCATGGTTATGCTGTTTGCTAGTCCGGAGCTTGCAGGACTATCAGGAGACTGTACTTGCGACTTGTTATGCATGATAAATCTTCCATCGGTAGTGTTGGGTGTTGGAAGGACTGGCTTTTCCACGCTACGGCTACGTGATCGATTCTGGTGACTTAAGGACAACGTATTCGGCTCCCCAGCACCAGCACTCTGTCGTGGGGGAATGCTTACACTCAGCAGGCTTGGAACTTCTGATGTACTAGAGATGGTACTGCCAATCATCCTGGTTAAGTCTGACATAGTAATGTCACTGTCGTCGCGTGCCATACTCTCATTAGATCGTAGTTTGTCGTAGACCATCTGAAGCCGACTGACGAGGTCTTCTGACAACATGCCGTGCATCAAAAACTCATTGTAAGCATTAGCCACCCAGTGTAGACACTCCGTGACATCTTCATCACCAGCTGAAGTTGATGCAGGCATGCTGTCGGTATACCTGCATTTGCAACATTCAAATTACTCTTCTTCACTAAGTGGGCATCATGCCTATAACTTACAATATGGGAGCATTTTTGATCCTCAGCAACTCTATGAAACAATACATACCAGATAGTTATATATGGCTATGCTAAGGTTGGCAGTGTGACGTAGCGGTCAACAATGCTAGTTGGATTAATGATGTTAATCAACATCAGGCCCGGTTAGTACTTAGATTGGTGACAGTCTCTGGGTGGGTAAACCATCTAGATACATAACCAGCCAACTAGGTCGACTCAGCCTTCCATCTCTCCGGGGTCGGTGAAATGAGGACCAGCTTCGGCTGAGAAGTAAACAGACATACCACGTGATGCACTGGCCCCATGTCTGTGGTCTCGCAGTATAAGCTGACGTCTGGCTGAGGGCTACGGAAACAGAGATCAGTGCCACACAGTGGGCCAATGCAGCTTGGGGAAAACTTTGCCTTTTCTTCATATGGTAAGTGATAAAAGATACAGTAATTATTCTGGGGTCACCCTAATATAAAAAGCAGCCAAGAAGGCCAATAACAGACAACCAGACAACAGTTGCTGTACCTCACAACATAATGCAGGATTGCAGGGTGAGCCAGTTGGCATATTGACACAATGATATGCAACAGCAAGCATAAATGGCTTGGACATGTGGGTTTTCTCCACGACATTATACAAGGGAAAATGGTGGGCAAGTCGACTCGAAGGAGTAAAAGAGTTACTGCATGATATAATGGAAAGGAGAAATGAAAGATTTAATCTCAGAGCAAGATGGATACAAGATAACATGTGAGAAATAGGTGAGGTGGGAAAGTGAAACTACCTTTCGAGAACCTATAGTATAAGTAATCGGACGCCTACTATTCAAGTTATCATCAAAGATGTAGTCACATAGAGTTTTTTGAAACACAGTTATCCAAGCTAACAAGGACACTAATATCAAAATCACAAGAGTCTAAGACAGAGAATCATAGATGACATACATATCTGTCAGATTGGTGGACACTGATGTAGTGCTTCTGTACTCCGGAGGACAGTCACCCAGTAGTCCTGGCTTCGGGTCAGCGAGTAAACTTGGCCGTGGGACGCTCGCTGTATTCACTGTGTTGACAGCTGAAGCTTGGCTTGTCCATGCTTGCACAGTCGCTACATAGGATTAGCAACAGTCACCATTTTTAATAAAATAAACGTTTTAACACTACATAAAATGCAAAATCAGCAAACTAAACTGATAATGAAACACACCCAAGAAGTTAACTAAACCAATTCCTGGTAGCACAGTAGGGCTACAGTCTTATAGGTGACAAGCCATTCCCATGAAACAATAGAATATTCTACCATCTGCAACTTTGTACCCTCTCAACCGTTTATTACCAAACTTTGCATGATTGATTATATCCAGGATCCTACCCACATGCCAAGATTTGTTAAATTTCGTTTGGTGAAGAATTTGCCCCAAATATGTGAAATATAACCACTGTGATGTTTTATACCTACCCTTTTTTCATACTTGTGTGTTGAGGATAAACGCTATGACAGAGCTAAATGACCGAGGGCTCAAAATGCACGGAATCTACCGAGGATATGCCTTTTGGGGGTCTCAACAAAAATGGGTACCCCTCCCCCTTAGCCTCCAAAATTTGACAATTTTGTACTACAAAAGCCGTTTTCACTCCAAACATGCATAAATTTTGCTACAAGTGCATCAAATTTCGTAGTAGAATGGGAATCTGACCACAAAAAGTTTAAATTTTCAGTTAAAACTGCTAAAAATTTGACCAACAGTAGAAAAATGGCCGTTTTGCACATGTGCAGTAAACGATTGAGCAAAAATTGCCTTAAACATCATGTAATTGCCAAAATTTCACATCCTATAAGAAATTGGGCACAGGAAGCTCAAATGTGGCATCCAATTTTCAACTGGAAGCAGTAAATTGGCTGTTTTCAGCACATGTGCAGTAAATAAATGGCTAAAAATGGCCCTAAACATCCGTGGAATTGAAAGATTTTCATCTCCTTAAGGATATCAAGCATGAGATACTCAAATTTTAAACCAGAAGTTCATGGACAGCAGTTTTGCACAAGCACAGTAAAAATTGGCCAAAATTGGCTGAATATGCAATTCATTAAATTTCTGTTAAAATTTTACAACAGATTTCCGTGCACTGTTTCACCACTACGTGTCAGCAGAATTCTGCTGCACTATAGTGGTAAAACAGTGCATAGAAATCTATCGAAACATGCGATGTTTGCTGTTTTAGCCTTGCCACTTTGTCGCCTATAACTGTTCATTGTTTTTTTACATTTTTAAACTAACAACAACTTAACGAGAACTGAACCAATACACTCCATGAATATTTAGTTACTCACAAGAACACAGTATCCTCAAAATAAACTGATACAATGTTCTGACAATTTCGCTCACAGAAATAATGGTTCAGTATTAGTACAATCAAACTGCCTAGAAATGTCAAAAATCGTCTCAGAAATGACCTGTTATGTGTAAAACTACTTAATCATGCTTAATTGCTTACGAACTTTTGTAAACTAGGCATCAAACACATCTTTTACCTGGATGATTAGAAGTGTCGCCTGGTACGAAATTGCCGTCATCATTCCTCGGTGAAGAACTAAAGCGGCTGCTGCGAGACTTTGGACTATTGCCTCGTCGTACAAGGACCGGGATTGGAGCAGCAGCTGTTGACGGTGTTGGAAGCAGCACTTTCTTCTGTGAAGATGGAGGAGTGGACAGCAATGATGGTCTTCCAGGTGTTGCCAGGAGGGACTTTACAGAAGCCGGTGGCAAAACAGAAACTGAAGTCTCGGTTGCGGTGGATAACAGGACTGTCTCAGTGATGCTACGCATGAGTGACGGAACAGGTTTATTATCAGTTATTGACAACAAGCTCGTATAACTTTGCTGTGTTGGACTCGTGTTGGCTTTGGTTGTTAGCATATTAGTCTTTTCATCTTCAGTCTTTGAAGTGCTTTTCAGAGACGGGGCCAGCTGCCATCGCAGGAAGCCAGGATGCTGCTCGATTTTGTCAAGAACGCCGACGTCTGCTTTCCCACACAGACCTGCTTTTGGAACAATTTTTGGTATGCGTCGCATGCTGCCGGAACTTGACAGCGTCTGCTTGGGTCGATTTCTTTCAAGCTCCGCTCCTCTCTTCAGCATGTCTGACCAAGTGTTAGCCAGCACGGGAGCAGAACCTGGTGTGCTGTCTGCAGGCTTTTTCAGTTTGGGAATCACATAGCTTCGACGCTGCTGCTTCATGTAAATTTTATCATTTTTCGATGCCAATGCCTGCTCTGAGCTCTGCAGCTTCTTTGCACTGCTCTCTGCCAATTCACTATCTGAATCATCATCCGAGTCCAATACTTTGGACAGTTTCTTCCGCATTACTTTTTGGAGCGGCTTAGAGCCACTTGGTTCAGTACGTTTTGAGTATTTCTCAGACGTATCCCTATTCAAATGACTTTCGGCTGTGCTGTCGGCATTTTTCGAAACTACTTCAGCAGCACCAGGCTTTTTATCGCATCTTTCTCGTTTTCCATCTTCCTTTCGCACCTTGTCCCTTTTCTCCTTTGACTGTTCTTCAGACTGTCCAATATTCTTATGAACTTCTGGAGTGGGTGCAACAGTGGCAGAAGTTGGTTGTGATGATGAAGACGGTGTTGCACTCATTTTGGAGGCAAAAGAAGTCAGCTTATTCGTATCTTTTCGTTGTTCCTTTGATTGTTCATCCTCCAGTGTACTCTTTCTAGGAATGTCTTTTGACTGTTTCAGTAGATCAGGATCTGACTGTTGCACATCCTTCAACTCAGATGTCGGCTTTTGCAGCGAAGCTTTCAGCCGATTCAGTTTCCATGCTGCTGCCTGCTCAAAACTGGGCAGCTTCTTTGTGACACTGATCTCCTCAGAATCCGAACCAGAACTACTCTCATCGGTGTCCACCAGTAATCTGGATATTACTTTCTTCCTCTTCGAGACTGGTGTTGATGATGACGCACTGTTTACAGCTGAACTAGATCGTTTCTACAAAGAAAGCAAGTCACCAGTACACAATAGAAAGAGAGCAAATGTTTCAAGTCACAGTTTAGATAAGTGCTATGCACAAATGGCTAATGTTAACTAAAAAACATAAAGAAGAAAAGAGAAGAACATTGGCAATCAAGTACTACATAGAACATTGAAAAACAACAGAAAAAGAGAAATACCAAAAACTTCTGGTAGAGAATGGACAGCAGCAGTAAAAGTGACTGAGCTATCCTCTAACTGGAGAAATACAAAGCAAGTAAACCATGCTCTACCTGTTCTCACAACTCACATACAGTGTTGCCGTGGTCTTGGTTTTGCTTATATCACAACTAGGGTTAGGGTCATGATATCGCACTGGGCGATAGTCAGACTAACAGACAACAATCAAACCCGATAGTTTTTGCACGATAGTTTGACGACAGTGTAAAACCTTAACTGTGACTATTGACAACATTCTGGAATCGATTTTCAATTTTTCGGCGGCTGAATTTTTGTTATAATCTTTTGAATTGCTGGTCTGTAAGACTAGTCTACATACATACACACACACATACATACATACATATAAGGTGCTTCGTGTGTAGGTTAGCTTGTAACTCAGGAACGGGTATGGCGATTGCCACCAAATTTTCAGGGTAGCTCCGGGGCACCCCATGGATTGTTTTAGGTACTGGGTGGGCAGAACAGCTAGTTATTTTCTATTTGCAGAATTTGTTCTGACTGAAAAAGGTAAAAAAAAGTAAAGAAGGGTATAGCAGTTCGTGAACTTCACCTCACCGCTATGGGAAATCACATACCATATGGGATCACACAGTGTTACCTGCCACCCGGCAGGGGTGACTTTCCCGCCTTTACCCCAGCCAAAGCTGGTACTCGATTTAGTGACCCCGAAGGGATGCAAGGCTGAGTTGACCTAGGTGGTGGTTACATCCCAAGATAGTTTACCCGAAAGAAACGGTCACCTACCTCAGAAAACCGGCAATGACATGACCAAGATTCGAACCCACGACCGCGAGTCGCAAGTCCGACATCCTAACCACTACACCACTGAGCCACTGAAGCATGTTAGTTAGCCCACTATTCTTTAGTGATGTTAAATGGCAACTGGAAAACCAGTAACCGTTTGTAGAAGCTTGAGCCGGTTTTAAAAATAAACAACTGGTTATGGAAAATCTTTGACTGTAATAAGCAAACATCATACACTGATGTAACATATTCTTCAACACTTCAAGATTTAATTATCATAGAACTTCTAAAGTTCTCGCCCTCTCCTACTGTAGATTGTAGCCCACATGAGCAGCTGACAATAAAAGGCAGTTTCAATAACTCGCACCAATTGAGAAGGACAAGTGCACTTCTTCATTAGTTGCATTTTATCTGTCTATTTAGGCATGTATTGACTTCTGCTACCGTGATGTATAGTGAATAAAAAGACATTTGCCGCTTGTTTGTGTTGGTTTTAATCTTATTCTCTTACACTAAAATATTTAATGAACTGACGCACAAGTAAAAATCACTTCAGAGATAACATTAAAAATACTCAGTGCAGATAACATGAGATGCAGTTTGTTACTTATTTTTTGAAAATGTAAACACCAGAAATTGGGGAATTCACATTTCAGAAATTCAGTAGTTTGTTATGTCTATATTTTCATTCCAAATTACTAGTTTTAAGGCATTTAATAACAGTGGTATTACATTTTAAGACAGGTTTTAGTCTCGATTATAGGTCTGTCACCTTAGTTAGTAAACGAATGTGACTAAAGTGGCATAATGTCAAAAACGACGGCAAGGACACCGTAAAATGACTGCAAGGGCATGAAAACTGACAGATGTAGTTTGGCACCGCTACTTTGCTTAAGCCTGTGCTGTGTTAATAATAGTACGTTCTAGCAGCCTAATAATAACGTTTCAATGACAAGGATGCTGTGAAACTATTGCATCGCCATCACATCAAACAACTCTTGTGACCGACATTATCATCCTAACCCTAATCACAATTTACAGAGTTCTCCAACAACTATGTACATGAATAATCAAACCTGAGATGTGCTACATCATACAGATGACTGATGAAAACAGCTGACTGATGAAACCAACAAGCCCTTCTGTTGCCACATAATTCAATATACCTTGTTGGCAGTTCGGTTTGTAGCAGTACTGGTAGCTCCATCTCCCTGACGACTGCTGATGGTCTTCGCTTTCGTACTCCGACCAGTATCGAATGACTCAGACACACTTGGACTGCACAGAAACATAATTTTACACATTACTGGCCTTGTACTGGCTTATCAAAATAAAGCACTTCAATTCTTACCAAGCGTAAATTCCTTTATCAAAAGATTACCTTGTAAACCACCAGCATTTTTTGGCTTTTTTATTGCCATGACCTTGACGGTTTGACCCTATGACTTTGATATCTGACCTTTACCTTGCGAGAAGGCTGGCCAGTATGCCAAACATTAAGTTTGTATGATGGGGTAAGGCATTTAAGATTCACAGCTCAAACAGTGCATTACACAGTAGACAGAGACACACTGTTTTTGCTAGAGTTATCATGTCTTGATGATGATGACCGTGATATACAAATTCAACCTGCACTTTCCGTACCTTTCTGCACCTCTGTGAGTATGCATGTTTATCACACGTAGCCGTTATCTTCTCACATACATACAGTGTAATATGATACACTTTTAACTCAATCACATCAAAAATTCCACACCTGTAATTTTAAACAATTACTTTCAGCACAAGTCAGTTTTACTGTTCTAACGACTCAGTTTCCATATACTTTTAATACTAATTATATCAGATAATAAATGAGCCTAACAGACTTAATTAGTAGTTAGTATCATGAACCTCTTTGAAAGATATGAGACTGAGACTGATGGTGTTGCCGCAGACTGGGATGTGTGCTGCAACATGTGGAAGAACTCCAGAGGCAGCCGAACTAGCCTTACAACTGGCTGAAACCTCAGAGAGTTACAGTAGTCAAGATAACTGAAACGCTTCCGCTGAACTGGAATTAGTGCAACGGTAGTGGAAGGTTGTTTTGGTAATGACAACGATGAGGTAACATTTGTCAACGAGTCAGATACAGGCAGTGCATCTATATGTTTTGCTAACTCTAGATGTTTGGCTAACATATCCTCCATCAATGAAGGTGAAGCCGACATTTCTGACTTGACACTAACTGGCGATTCTGCTGACATGTTCTTGGGTTCAGATGACATCTTTGACAACAGTGGTTGCACGAATGCCAGTTTACTGGAAGTCGTCGATGCAATTGGTTGTAAGACCTGTTTACTACTTATGTCTTTGTTCTCACTAAAAATTTTGTATTCTGACACTTGGTCATGTGGTAGTACATCAAGCTTCACATAGGCATTTGTCTCCAGCTTCCAGTCCGGCATAAAACTTTCATCAAATGACGATTCATCACAGCTTGATGATGAAAATGAAGCAACACACGGGGAAACTGAAGCATCAGCTGTCTTCGATGAAAACATATCAAGCCCTCCATTAACATCTGCATTCCAAACTGAAGATGTGTCTGCAGCAGACTCTGAATTTCTGATAGTGATGGTAAAAAGAGACTCTTCTGATTTCTGTGGATCTTCTTTTGTACACATGCCATCAGATAATACTGGCCTTTCAACACCTGTGGCTCCACTTCCTGTCGTGTCACTGGCAATGTTTTCTTTACCGTCAGACAACAAATGTGCTGTGCTTTCATCCGTATGTGTGGGAGCTAACACTGATGCTGAGTTTGTAACAACATTAGCATCAACTTCGTCACTGCTGTATATTGCATCTGACACAATGTTTTCAGCTTTTGGTGCTATTCTGCCTATATCACATGACCTGCTTGAATTTTCTGCTACATTGCTGCCTATGTGCAATTTAAGCTCCGATTCAGACGCTATTTCAGTTGCAAAATCTTTCAAGAAAGTCGACAAAGAGAATGAATAATCAATTATTGGCAAGGACTCATCATCACAGTTTTGCTGAACACAGCACACACAAAATACATTATTACAGATGTCATAATGAGAATCACGACATACACACACACCAAGCCCATGAGTGCCTCTAGATGGCAAAGACGTAGGCGGTGTTGTTATCCTCGAGAAAAGTCCTCGTTCTCGAGAACTAATTTGCAAGTGCTTGTCTGTGTCCTCGATTCCCAAGTCCTTGTCCTAGGACTTCAAAGTATGAAACGGCTATGTGAGTGACGCACTGATGCTCATGCAGATACAAATGGCAAACCAATGGCATCCACAGTGCATCCGATTACCGCCACGCTGCACAACGTGGCAGCGTAGAATGGCTTACTTACTGTTAGTGAACAGTGAACGTAGGCCTATGTTGATATTAGTTATTCTTTGATATTTACTTTTGATGTTTACTTGCAGCATGATTACAGCAAATAAAATACCTACAATTGTGAAATTTGCTTTTAAAGAATACGACTGAGTGAACTGGTGATGACGAGGTGTAGCCTTAAGCAGTAGCACTATGTGTGATGAACACGGACACACGATACTATCACGGACAGAACTGCCAAAGAATGACAGTTTAGACTATTTCAACTTAGACATTACCCTTAAGTAGACTCATTAATAAAAGTGTACAAAACTGTTGTGAAAAACTGATAGTATGTGGTTAATTTTTATCAGGCTGCATCAAATGCATGAGATGCTGACTATTCTTACCGATGCTCGTGGTGTCTGTCTGTCTGTCAGTCTGTCACATGGCTTAAATCGGATGTTTTAAAAGATTACCAACCACCACCCACTCGCTGCCCTGGCAACACAGGGTATTCCCACGGCCGTCTCCAAGGGTGTCAACAGACCATGTGACTGACATGGCCAGTGACGTATAGCATCTAGATTACTGTCGCACGCTGTGTGTCAACATTGGCGCTAGAAAAATGTGCCGGGACAGATCAGGCCTAGTCCGAGGATAGTCCAGAATTAGTAGTATCGGGGGAAATTCAAAAAAATTGTGCACTTTGTGACAACTTTTTCAAACTTTGCATGCTGTTAGGTATGGATATAACGTTTTTAAAAACCACCGCACACAAGTTGGAGGAGACCCCTGGTGGCCATTATGCAAAAAAATCCAATAGGTCTGGTGCTAGAAACTACCATTTTCGCGACTTACAAACGATGTTAGAAAACCAGAAAAGACTTAATTTTCTACTGGAAATGCAATCCAAAGTCACTACTAACTGTGACACCTCTAGCGGGACCGAGTATAAAACGTGGGTACATTCTTCAAAAGCAATGAAACGCACTGAAATTTGTCCAAAAAAACTGTTTAAGCAGCATATGTAACAGTGGCGCCAGGTAAGAACTATTCTAGTGAAAAAATTTCAATTAGACAGTGTTAATGTATGACGAAAATTTCCAGTAAAAACGCATATGAATGCATCCATAAGCAGCAAACAGAATGATGGCGCCACCTATGAAATTTCTCTGAACTATTTATAGCCCAAAAATTTGATGGAGACGACGTTCTTTGAAGAAGGGCGAAAAATTCGGTGGAAAAACCCACAAAAAATTCATCCATAAACGGAATAAGCAGCAGATAGAATGACGACGTCACCTAGCGAATTTGTGTGAACTATTTTTACTGAAATACAGTTTCGGAATAAAGTTTTGATGGAGACAATATAAAGAAGGCCGAAAATTTTGAGGAAAACGCACCAAAATTCGTCTATCAACTGTATAAGCAGCAAACAGAATTATGAAAAAATATTTGAACAAGCTGCATACAGTGTTGGTGACCCACAGAGAATGGCTGTAGAGAATCAGTTGTTGCACTAAGTAGAGTACAGTAATTAACAGTAACAGACTGCATTTTCAGTAGAAAATTAAGCCTTTTCTGCCTTTCTAACATCATTTACTATCGTTTATAGGTCGTGAACTAACATAAAATCTACATTAAAACACTACAAAGAAAATGCAAACACTTACTGGTAACCACATGCAACGCAAACAGCGGAGACACGCAAACCGATATATCGTATTCGCCGATACTGTAAAGCAACGAGTGAATACTCACCGATACGCAGTATCGGTCTAACACTAGTCGACGTGTCCTGTAGCGGCACTTGCGACTGTCGGATCCGCGTCGGGGGCGGCGATAACATACACATCGGCGATCCTCGGCCTTTTGCGTCCAGATGTTTTATCAGGACGATTGCGTTTGTTTTTACATAATTGGGTTAGATTAAGCTTCCTGCGCTGCACATCTTCACGCATACCTATTGCCTGTTAAGCGGCTGCGATGTGGTAGCAACCGCCGCCTGCCGGACACGAACACGACTAGCTGGGTCAAAGCCTATTCGACCAGGTGTCACTTCGCCCGGTTAATCACATATAATTGCCTGCGACCACGCCGCGGCATCCGTTTAATCAATGGTCATTAGGCCTTCTGTGTTTGGTTTGAGCAGAATTTCTGCTCATCTGCTGTTCAATGTGCGGTCTACGAGTGCGGCTTCAACTTCTGCGCCAGGTAGGTGTGTTCACGCCGTAGTTGCGTTTAAGCAATATGCACGATGCGCCTCTTCGTCTGTACGCCTACACCTGTTAATGCCTTTGACGCTTTTGCGTTTGTATGGACGACAAACATTGTCGTTTGAAGTTTTGATGTCAATGGCTCATGCGGGCACCATTACTATACGATAGTAAGCCTACATGTTTGATCAAGCCGAAACGTTACGTGACTTGCGTTACCAAAATTATCATTATATAAATGCATAATAAATTGATACAAATTTTCGTCTTAAATATAACTTGTACTCACTATTTGCGCACGTGATTTATACATTTTATTAACAACTCTGGAAACAGCAGGTGTAATAAAATGCGGAATGTGTATGGTCACGTGGTTATCGCTGTCGACCAATCACATGCATTCCGCATATTCCATTCCGCATTTTATTTTCCGCATTCCGCATTTTATTAACACCCCTCACTGTGTGTGGAACAATGCATACGCAAGTTCGAACCTGTCGCATGAGAAATCAGTGTAGACTCAAAATTTGTGCTTTATGGTAGATTATTTCTTCATATTTATGTCTTTAATGGTATTTGTTGTTAATAGCAAGTAAATAGTTTAGTGGCAAAAATAGCGGTTTCCACCATAAGACCTGAAGCACACCTTAACTCCGGACCGGATCAGATCTGTCCTGTCCGTGTACTAACACTAGTTGGCAAGTTACAACTTTGCAGTGACACAAAACAATTGTAACGAAATTCAGACCGTGTGCAGTTAGCAGTACTAAAATAAACCAACATATAACTCAATAAATTTTAAAACAACTAAAGATAGAAGAACATAAGACTTCGATAAAGCAATATTAAAAAGTGCAAACTATGCAGTATGGGTCAGCAATGCATGGAATTTCGAGTGTTTTAGGAAGTGCAGTCGTTAGAAACGGTATAAACGGTATACCACCTGAGAACCGTTCATTGTTAATGCTGCCACTAAACAGCCACTAGCTTCTCGCTTGTTGAAAGCGCAAAATAACCTTTTTAGTCGTATGCAACTGTAAAAATCCAAAACAATAAAACAGCAATTAACGGCGATTTTTGCTGCCGAAAACGCACCAAAACGCCAAACTTTACTACTAAACTAATTTCGCAACTCCATGATAAGTAAGTAACAAGTTGTCGAAGACTAAAATTCGAGTGGGCCCGAACAGTCTGATACGGAAAGAGTACGAACGTCCACGTAAACGGCCGCGTAGTCTTGAGTGTGCCTGATTGTGCCTAGCGTGCAAGGGTTCGTAAACACAAAACATGGAAAAGGTCCAGTTGATAATGATGACAGTGAGTAATGATTTTTGGTGACAATGGTAATCAATCAATCAATTTTATTTGCTCAAAATGTCCAGAGATACACATGAAAGGCTTTTCAATTGCGAGCAGGACAACAAGGCTGAGACCTGCACTAACAGCTGCCCAACTAATAAACTATAAAAGAAAAGAAAAACTCAACGCGTACAAAATAGCCTACGGTGGCGTGCACATACACGTACTGTACCAGGTTTAGTTAATAACAGTAACTAAAATACAGTGGATAAGGTTTAATAGCATGTATAGCCAAAAGTTAGTGTACATATAGGCCTAATCGCGTTAAACACTAAGCATTACATATCAAATATTCAGATAAGTCAGTCTTAAATATTGAACGTTTAAACGCGTTTAAACTACTAAAATCCGTAATGTATCAAATCAAGAGTTGTCCAAGTGCAAGGTCTCGAAATGAATGCGCTGACGCCGCTGGCATACGTTGTCAAGAGTGCTCTCCAAACACGGAATACACACATCACTGTAGTAACAGGAATGTACCCTCTGTTGTGTTCGGCACTTTGTGTGGAAGAGGTGTTATCATCCACAGTTCTGGAAAGTGTCGATGTAATAAAAGATTTGGATGTGGTATTCGACTCAGAATTAATTTTTTATTTTCTCATTGTAAAGAGAAGATAACCGGAGCATACTCCATGCTGGGTTTGATTAAGAAAAATTTTATATATTTAACAGATGAGGCATTTCTTACACTATATAAAAGTTTAGTCAGATCTCATTTAAACTATGCTAACTCAATATGGAATCCACATAGACAAGGTCTAATAAAATATCTAGAAAACGTCCAGATGTGAGCGACTAAGTTGGTCTTAACTGTTAAGAATTTAACGTATAAAGAAAGGCTTCTGCAATTGAAATTGCCAACATTGAAACAGGCGTTCAAGAGGTAATATGATTGAAGTTTGTGGGATATTCAACGGAGTCCGTAAATTTAAATCTAGTCACCTAAACTGGGCCATGTGATGTCCCTTATGACCTAGTTTTTGAATGCCATCAAAATCACTCCTCGTAGTCGATGCGCACTAAGCGCACACCCAATTTGAAGTCTCTAGCTTTAGCCGCTCAAGAGATATTGGGGTCCGTATAATAAAAATTGGGCAGTTTCGAGGCTATAGCATCGGCACTATAAAAATTTGTTTTAGATTTTTGATCTGTTGCTCCGTTCTTAAATGAGAGCGCTTGAAAGGCGAGTGGGCCGAAATCGGGGCAAAATTTCGCACTGTTTGACAGTTCCGATCTATGCTGAAAACTCATCTCTTCCGACAAGCCTACAACACTGCATGATTCCTCTGAGAACAACTGTTTAAGAGTGAAACTCTGTAACTGTAACTGTAACTGTAAAAATAGGGGAGAGCTGGTAAAGAGGTCTGCCCGGTATACTTTTTACCCGGCGGCGATCGGCGGTTTCGTCACATTAAGTGTGGGTGATTAAAAAAGAAGAACCGTCGGTAAAACATATAGCCTCCAACCACTTCGTTTGCCGGCGGCTATAGTAATAATTATAACAATTATTGTAGCTAATGCCCAGTGGCGGATCCAAGAGATGATGTGCGGGGTGTGACAGCACCCCCACCCATCCCTTAGCCTTAACCAAATTGGTTCTTAAAGCCTCATTGGCCTGAAAACGGCAAAGAGCTTTTCTATTTCTGTTTCAAGTTTATTTGTACCAAGTCTTACACGATATTTAAATGCATCGTAATCAGAGCCTTGTTAGTGTTTTTCACCAACGATCAACGCTTTGTAAATACAATATTAGTTTTATTATATTCTCTGCATCCAACACCAACATCACTTTGAAACACACAGATGACAATCATACACTCTATTGACAAACACACAGCAACGCAGTGAAGTACGATGTACGCCCAGAACCCTGACCAACATTCCGTACCCCCTGGATCTGCCTCTGCTATTGCCTAGCAGACTGCCGCTCCTGCATCACTGCATCAGCTGGATACAATCATTAGGCCTATGATGCTGCAGCTGGTTCGATGAAACATTGTGCTAAGAGAACATCGTGATGACTTCCTTGCCACTGCCATGAACCATCAGTACTCGTTCTAATCCGTCAGAAAGCACTTCAAGGTACATCATGTCTGATCGAACACACCGTCAAGGCTATACATTACATACACGCACATACTTCACGGTAACTTAATACAAGCCTACGATAGACCAACATGTCAGGGAAGTGACTGTCTGACTAAGTGAGTAGGGGACAAAGTGCAAGACAACTCACTATAGGCCGTGCGTCTGACAGTTTGGAGCAGAAGAACCCAGTGCATTTTCTAATGCCTATTGATGTCATCATATTTACATACCTGGCTGATTCCACATTGTTTTTGTTATATTGTTGTATAGACAGGTCGGTCAAAACTCATGTCATACCAACCTATAACTTACATAAACTTACTGTGAAATTAGGCATCTGAATACGAACAGACCGTGAGTCACGTTTTCGCGTTCTACGCTCTAAGTTCTAGGCTTAAATGGTTTGCCATTACTCCACGAGACAGCAGATAATGGACAATGCTAAAGACTGCAACACTCGCGAAGAAAAACAAGTTGCATGGGTAGTGACGCTCAGCTAGCCTAAGTAGGTCAGGGTGATCTAGTTTTGGGTTTGTGATCAGGGTTCACCAGTATGTTTCTCCGTGCAAGATCACAAAAAGTCTATGTCCAGCGGTTATGATTTACGACACCCTGGTTAACAGACAGACACACACGAACGCCATTCGAGCAACTACTGTGCGATTAGCTCAGCTATGCGCTATAGCCAGCTGAGATAATAACAATGAAAAATTTAAAAAAGAAAATTAATTAATATAAAAGGTAACAGTTTTCTTCAGCGGCGAGTTTGGAAGGCGGCGCCGGGAAGTTGACGATGACGATCTGCGCCTGTGAAGAACGGAACAGTATTGCTTGATTCAGTTGCACGGCCGTATGCATCCTCATCAACTTACCTTCCCACCTGCATATCCACCATCCAGTTATCAACGTATGTAGCTGACGAAGTGAAATTGTGTTACAGGTAACGCCAGGTAGTACCATTTCTTTCGTATAGACCTAAACTCTTACTAACTTGCATTTTTACCAAATTTCCAGTAACTGATCCTCATCAACTTTCTTATCCAAGCAATCTGAGGTAGGCCTATGTCATTCAGCTCCAGAGGGTCGACGTCAAGACTAGAAGTTTTGTCTCCCAGCAAGAAATCTATTAACGAGCTGAAACGAAAGCAGCAACAAGTTATAGCGACTGTTCGCAGGTTTCTAAATTAAAGCACCATACTGGTAAAAAATTTCTGCGCTCGCTAACATTCGTGCAGTACCCTCGATCTCTGAACACTGGTCCCGTTTCCATCCTTACAGAAAACTGCCGGGTTTGAACGCCCATCCCTTGTAACGTAGTATCAAAACAAAAGACCGAAGTAATTTGGCGAAGGCCGCATCAAATGCGAGCAATGTTCCTATACCGTGTCTCCATCTGGTGAATGAGTCTGAACAGTTTCTGCTTTACTAAGGGCGAATGTTTCCACACTGCCGCAGGGACCCATCTAGTACAAAGCGCCTTGGGTCCGCAAGAGTTTCTATCAAAGCAGGACCTCTGTCTGTTCAGTCGTTTTTTTGCAGACGGGCAGACTGACAGTCTAACAGACTGACATAGTGATACTGCGGAATCATTGATCGTCGTCAAGTGCAAAACACGGGAAGGTAACGGCATGTTATGGCAGAAGTGTGGTCGACGTACCGTCCATAACACTGAGTGGTTGCTCACTGCCGGCTCAAGACCTTGGAAGCGGAGATGAGCACCTCACCCCTACGTCACAGAACTGTGAGAGGGCAACTGCCGACTAATAGGTCAAGTTCATCTTTACCTTTGACCTCGTTGCATATACTTACACGTTCTTGCGATCTTCGTCGACAGGAGAATCTGGCTGTCGTGTCAATGCTTCCAATGCGCCCGGTGTGAACGTAAAATGTACATCGTCTCTGTTGCTCTGCTGCTGACCTGCGGCCAGCGACGGAGAAGCACTGCTGTGGTCGCCGGTAGCAGCAGTGCTCGTCAGCTGCCTCTGCTCAGTGACGTGTTTCGTACCGGTGAAGCTCGTTGTCGCTGCTGATGTTTTACTGTCTGTAGAAGAATGTTGACGTAGTAAACCGATCGGCCGCATGTCTTTCAGCTATGATTGAGCGCAAACAGGCCTCACCCGTCACCCGTCAATGTCAATTCGTATAGCGCATAATCGTACTAAAACCTCTAATGCGCTGTATGCATCAGTACAAAGCAAACAAAAATTTTCAGGTGCTGAGGCTGATGTCTGAATGTGTCCTTGCCGACGGACTCCTTTCACATAGCAGCGAGTTTCACGCCAACCGACCAGCCACGGAAAAGGCCTGTCGTACCAAATTGTATCAGAACTCGCTGGATTTTATAGAAGACATGACAACAACATTTGGCTTACTTTTTTTCTGAATCACAGTATATAAACTGACTTGCAGCGACGGTTTGCGCTTGGCCTCGTACAGTCCTCTCATTGCCTTGATTCCATTCTCCATATCCATCGTCTTTTCCACCGTGTAAGCCGATATGTCACAGTCGTACTGCAGCATTGACAGTCAACAACTCGATAAATAGATCACCGGATAAATCAATATATTAATCAGTCTAAAAATAAATTTATTTATTTATGAATAGGGCCTAAATCAACGAAAAAGCTAATAAATTGCAATGATTATATGTCCTCTTATAACTGTACACGGTGATTCATAATTACGGGAACCCCTACGAAAAGTGGAATATCTTTGTTGCTAGGCCACACTTGTGACTACAACTTGGCATGGTTAAGCCCGAGATAATGCTGTGTGAAACGGTGC
>Ga0126335_1000470_pt1 | contig 19454 bp, 13 predicted proteins | sample OlaspJWI45metaG_FD_108409 | JGI IMG/M metagenome (GOLD analysis project Ga0126335, IMG submission 108409) | Marine gutless worms symbiont microbial communities from Oahu, Hawaii - Olavius sp. 1 OAHU.JWI-45 metaG | ecosystem: Host-associated > Annelida > Digestive system > Unclassified | place... | reverse complement strand
TCGATCACTCAACTGCCTAGGATTGTACACCTGGCTGTGTAATGTATGTGCCAGTCTTCAATTTTTCGCGTGCGTCGTAAGACGCCACTAGTAGTAGTAGTAGTAGTAGTAACTTTCTTTAATAAAAACTTTGTCAACTGCAAAGCTATATATATATTCTGTCTGTCTGTCCGTCACTCGTGATTCACGCCAAAATGGCTTGAGATATCGAAATAGGGTTTGCACTGTATGATAACATAGTGTATGAGGATTTTTTGTACGAAATTTTGTGGTCATAGGTGTAGGGGTCCCTCCAAACAAATGTGTCAAACAGGCGTACCCAGGCTATCAGCAGCAATTTGACCAATAACTTGCGTCGTATCTTCGCAAGATAGTATTATTCACTAATAGGAAGTCGTATATGGGCTTTCCATCGGTGCCGAAATTGGTGATCTTGAATGATCTTGAACAACTTTATGGCCATTTGTGGCCACTCTGCATCGTTTTTTTCGCCGTAAACGGTAGGTTTCGGAGCCTACCACATCAAACTGGCTGTAGGTAGACGCATACTGTCGCGACAAAAAAAGTAGCCCAAGGAGTTGGCAAGGACTCTAGTTTTTGACAATGTACAGTTTATGGCGATATTCGCTGGGTTGGCCCCAAACGAGTGCATTAAACACAGGCACCCCATTGTTAAAGTTACGGTGCGAGTACGATGCAACGCACTCGGTTCTCTCGCACTCGCTCAGCGAGCGTGCCTGTCTGCTGATGTGTGAGTGACGCTCACGCACCAGCAGACAGGCACAAATCATCACCAAAAACAAACCTGTTATACCAGCTAGCAGGTAGTGTAGTATACTGCATTCGCAGATCAACTGAGTGAAATCTGCAAGATTACTTGCAAAGTTGCAGCTACTATCGCACACAACGTAAAACACAACGCGTAAACATTTATCATAATTTATGTCAGGAAAATATTCTGTATAAACTAGAACATACGGTTGGTTGTTCACTGTATGCATGAAACTATGGAAACTACAGGTGTTGAATTATTCCCTTATTCTCATGACTTTACGTCAACGTATTTACCTATAACATTGTCAACCTTAACCAGAGGTCCTCCTGACTCAAGAACACTGCTGTCCAACCATTCAGTTGTCACCATGCAAAGACTTGTACTCAGCTGAGTATATGTCCCTGGTTTTCACTCGCTTCCGTCATACGATTAAGTAAATCTTCATGAAACGCAGTCCTTTGTTCTCAGTTGTCGCTAGAACCACAACACCTGTGATAAAAGAGATCCATTGCCATCACAATCCCGTTTGTTTGTCCTTTGTTATGTGATCGTGAGTGACCAAGACGACGCGAGCTATCTCGGTGGTAGCTGTTATCAGATACAGGCCTTCCACGAATCATCAGTTGATCAGTAGTCTATGTTTAGTCTATACAGGCCTTGTGATGTGATCATGTGACTGGTTCGTCAAAACACTCAAACTCGTCTGGGAATTAGCTTTCACATCTATCACGTCGTGTTCAGGATAAGCCTAATATATTTGAATGTAGGACCCATGGCTGACACGCCAAGCGAAGATTACACGTGGTACCATAGGGTAGGACAAAGTAACTATATTTTAAACGTTCTACGCAAGTACGCCTATCTTCAACTGATGTTGACATTGTTTTTGGAGACGCAGGTTTATTTGCTGTCCTTCCCGTCTGATGTCGAGTCACTGGCATATGCATAGGAAGGTTTTGCTAGCCATTATAAGGGTGCGAATGAAACAGCACCAACTGCATTGGCTCCAGCGCGGTATCTGGAAAAGTAGATAAACTTTTCTAGCAGAATCGCCGACGATTCACCGTACCCACCGATCTCTCGTAGCCGGTCCGTCCGCCAAGGGCTTTTTGTGGTGATCGGTGACACTACACACAGACCGTGACAGACATGCGCGTCTACATCCAAGAATTACACGCAGCTTCGTCAGCACAAGGGCAACTAGGCTACCAGAGTTTGCAAAACAGACGATGGGACTGATCGTCGGACAGGCCTACTGCGCAGTTGACGTAAAGTGGCAAAACAGCCAACGACAGTCCGCTGGACGTGTGACCGCATGCTAAGGTCATCGTCAACGTCAACTTCCAAGGTCACGCACCGCTGACGACGGGATGATGGCATCAGACCCAATACTAAATGAAGACTGCGGCAGTTGATGCTGACGTCGTGCAGAGTAGGCCTATACCGTCTTATGGTGTTTAGTTGGAGACGGTTGGACTGCATCCAGTTATGTGCATCATCTATGCACTACGACAGACGTTGTTGAGTAGGCCTATATGTCCCTGATGTTGACAATCTGGCATGGCTGGTAGTCGGCATGAGCCATATATTTGCGTGTCATCCGCGTAACGATGAGGGCAAAAACATGCCTTTCAACCAACGCAAAGAGATTAGCTGTATACAGGACAAATAGGATTGGGCCAAGGACTGAGCCTGCGGAACTCTACAGACGAGTTGGACGGAAGATGACCTATGCGTCCCACGGCGGACGTACTGGAAGCGGCCACAGAGGTACGATTGGAACCATGCTAAAACTGGTCCGCACAGTCCGAAGGACAGTTCCAGGCGTCGACACAGAATGCTGTGATCAACAGTAGGCCTATCGAAGGCAGCAGATAAATCCAAGAGGACGAGGGCAGCAACATCCCCACTATCTACTGCCTCCAGAAGATCAGACAAGACGCGCAAAACAACTGTTTCTGTAGACTTGTTCGGGCGGAAGCCCGACTGAAGGACCGGCAAAAGATTCCACAGTTGTATGTATTGTCGAAGCTGCCGTGCAACAAACCGCTCAAGACGCTTTGATACCACAGAGAGATCGGGATTGGGCGGTAGGCTGACTACTAAATGTCTGTGACATCGAGCCCTTCTTTTTAATAACCGGCGCTAATGATAGCTTCTTTAAATATCGTCGGAAATTGACCAGTGGCCTAGACATTGAACGGTTGAACAGCTCGGCTAGGAACGGCGCGATCTCGTCGGACACCAGCTATAGTACTGTGACTGGGAACGAATCAGCAGCCAAGCTGGAGTACGGTAATGCCACATTGGCCGGTCTTCCTACCAATCTGCTAACCGTCTACAGTCTGTACTCAATGCCACAGCACGGTCAATCGCCGGTCTCCGTCGCTCGGCTCACATTAAAGACGCTCTTGCCAGTTTTCACTGATTACGTGTCCCCCAGCGAACTAAGTTCAAATTGGCGGTTATCGTTTACCGGGCACTCCACGGCTCTGAGCCTTGTTACCTGTCCGCATGCTGAGACGCGTTGCTGACATTCCGTCTCGTGCTGCAGTCTTCGGTCGTCGACAACCAGTCAACTCGTGGTCCGTCCGTCACGCCTTGCAACCGTCGGGGAATGCTCATTTGCTTTAGCTGGTCCGAGACTCTGGAACAATCTTCCGGGCGACTTACTACTGCGTTCCGACGAAAACAGAAAACACATTTGTTTTGGCAGTCATATCCAAACGTTATTTTGTAGTCTGTTGACTGTCCTCGCCATGGTGGTCTTAGCGGTTACTTTTTACTTAGGGCCTAGGCCACCTTAAAAATTTTGATGTAATGTAATCTAATCGTTAAGTAAATTAAACAAACTAGTAAAATATTGACGATTTTTTTTCACTTTTTACGTGAAGTGCCTTTCTGCTGTCTTCATTCATCAAGGTGTTACTAGGGACAGATTGAGAATTGAAGACATCAGAGAGGAACTTGATGTGAAGTGTATCTTGAAGCATGTCGAAGAGACCCAGCGGAGATAGTTCAGTCATGTGAAACGAATGCCAAGTAGCAGAAAGTACTGCTGCAGCTCCAACTACCACCAGCCGGCGTGGACGTCCACGGAAATGCTGGCTGTGACTGGACAACATAAGGAAGGCGGCGGAAAAACGAACTACACAACATATAGAGCTTTCAAAATGTTATTGTTCCCAGACAGACAGAGATCGAGAGATCTTGATACTTGAGACTTCTTCAGCTTTCACTAACAAGCCCCAGGCCTACCTGGATCTCGGTACAATACAAGTGCGCTGCTAATAATTATTCCGTTAGTAAAGACAGGGACTTAAAATATTAATTAATACTTTGCTGCTTCGGATGTAAGTCAGTACTCAGTGGTAGACTGTCGAGTGCCGCCGAAGTTGCACTGTTACTTATTGATAATTTTAGTCTCTGAGCTTGCCCACGTGTGAACCCCGTATTTCCGGTCTTTTTGTCAACATGTCGCCAGCGAAGAAGGATTTGGCGAAGAGTGAGTGGAAATATAACTTTGAAAGTTTTCATATTATTTCTATGTCTAACTGATCGTATCACAGTGTAATTATTTTATAATTGAAAATGCTTATAATTGCGATTAAATTGATTTTAGAGTGGTATAAGGTACGACTACCTGATTGGTGAGCGATATTAGGCGTTGTGATTCACGTGCAAACTTCGGCATTCTTGTCTAATGTGGCTTTTTGCATATTCTGTGTTTTAACCGTAACCATTACCTAAACCCTGTAAATTTGAAGGCCAAAGAAATTGAATATACCAAAAAGCCACATTACACAAGATAGCCCAAACTTGCATATGTCGACTATTTTAGTGCTGTCCAACCTTTTAGCGGTTGCCAAAAGTTACGTTGAAAAGTGAGTAAAGTATTATATCTTCGTTGACTTTGGCGGGCCACATCGAATACCTTCGCCGGCCCATGGGCCGCGGGTTGGACAGCGCTGCTAGAGAGCATAAATGCACTACTGGAAAATGCCCATCATACACATACATTTCAATGGCACCACTCCTGATGGTTGTTGTGGGGGTTGGCCTTTGATGAGAATGCATAAATTCGACAACTGCAAGGCTGTTTATTAGCAAAAGGTACCGTGTGTTAAGGAAGCGCTTCCCATTCAATGCTTGGCCTTATCACTGACCCTAACCATAACTCTATTCTACCTAAGCTAACCTCAAAGTCGTGGCAACAGTTTACAGTTGGAGCAGCAGTATCCGCATCCGATGTGGATTTACCATATCTCATCAGCTTGGTGCATATTGGCTGAGTGACAGCTGATGTCGATGAGTTCAGCTGGCCTGTGTTTGTTCCAGTGGTAGGTGTACTATTGGTGCTATGGGTACCTGTGTCTGCAGTTTAGTATGACCTGAAAATGTGCAATGCACATGTTTTTAGAAGAGAAAACAGAAGCTAAAGCATCGAAAACTAAAGAGGCGCCAAAAGAAGCAGCCAAGGCTAAAGAACCTGCAGCGAAGGGAAAAGAGGCAGGTAGACCTAAGGGTAAAGATGCTGCCAAGACAGCAAGTGTAAAGCCCATTACACCGAAGCCTGTGAAGACCAAAGTGCACGAGGGAGCTAAAGGTAAGGCCTCAGGAGTGCCTGCAAAGGCACGGGACAAGGCACTGAAAGCCAAGAAAGCTGTTCTACATGGAGTGCACAACAAACGTATACGTAAACAGCGAAACACCGTGCATTTCCGTCGGCCGCAGACACTCCGTCTTCCTCGTACACCAAAATATCCACGCAAGAGCACTCCAAAGAGAGTACGGTGTGTTAACGATTTCATTATTTTCCTAGTAATTGGAGGCTTGTGTAAACATAACTCTGTGCACGTCTTTGAATGTTGAAAATAGCAACTTAATGAGGAGTTTCACACTTGGCTCATTTGTAGACAGTGATAGGGTGTTGATGCTCATCTGATTCAGAGTTGGAGTTAAAGGTAGGGGCAGAGCGGCAAACAAGTGCTACAAGTGTTTATGCAACATATATTGACATGAAACTTTGCACGTTTATACTGACAGTACGAGCTTGGTGTAGTACGAACAGCGCACAGCATCTTATTGCGATGTCTTGTGTGGCATTCATCATGCTGTTGCAGGTTGCCTGCTGCTGCATGCTGGCAAGTGGATAGCCAAAAGTCGTGATGTAGAGCACTGACCGCAGGCAGGCCGGCACATTTAAAGCAAGATAAAAAGCCTGGTGTCAGGTGTAAAGCCACCAAAATGTACTATCAGTTGAAGCAGTAGCTAAGGACCTTGATGCTTTGCAAGTTGCTTCAACTTGCTTGTGATAAACGAGAGGATAAAAATTCAGAAAGTGCATAACTGACAATTTTGGGCTTACAGTCAACTCATTCCCAAACTGTGTGCATATTAACTTGTCCCCGAGGCTAACCTAACATAGGTCATAATCCTAAACCTAACCCTAATCCTACCGTAACCCTTACAAGTTCTAATAAGTTGACTTGGAAACGTTGACATGCATACAATTTGCGGACAAGTTGACTGCCACTCCAATTTTGGTAGTATATGATTATGGAGGTATGGCAATACTAGGTATTATTCTTGTGTCCCCATCTGTCATTCTTCATCAGCTTGTTTGCATTTTGCCGGTCTGGCCCTGCAGGTGGCAGCGGCTGAAGTGTTACTGTTTGTACTGTGTTACAGGTGTTTTTTCATGATGCATGTTAGTTGATGACTGTCCTTGTACTGTTTAGCTTGGATCAGTTCAAGATCATCAAGTATCCGCTGACAACAGAATCTGCGATGAAGAAGATTGAGGACAACAACACATTGGTGTTTATTGTTGACAAACGTGCCAACAAGCCTCAGATCAAGATGGCTGTCAACAAACTGTATAGCATCCAGGTCTCCAAAGTTAACACACTCATCAGGTATCCACCATGCATGCTGCATTTGTCGGAGTAACGTTAAATATGTGGATGTTATAATAGTAAAGTTCATTATCTGTTAAGCCAGTTAGGGAATTTGTTATTATTAATACTGGCAGTGCAGCGGTTTGACACCAACAGATCTACATTGTGTTATTCAATTGCCATATATTGAGGTGTGGACTGTCACAGAATGATTCTGCTGAGTTAACTGCCTAAAAGTACAGTTTGTAGTTGCATTATACACTAACACTAGTATTCTGATCTGTTATCAGTTACTTTTCATTAATTTGTGCTTTGAAATATACCGAAAGTGTATGGTGTAGCCTGTATACTTACCTAAACTTTGTGTGTGTTTCCATATTGTGGTTGCTTATTTTGTTACTTTATTTACTTAGTAAGTAAATGATTCTTTTATAGTAATTAGTATTCTGTTATATTTGCTTTCACCAGTATGCTACCACAAAGTTGCTGAAATAGACCTTTAACCAAATGTGCAGATTGTATGGAAATTAATTTGTGCTTTACAGTCTGTCATTTTCTACGGAGTAGCAGGAGTATACTACTATACTGTTCATTGTTTCAGTTTCATGATAGCTTGTGTTTTTATTGGCATTGGGACTTGCAGGCCTGATGGTGAGAAGAAAGCCTATGTACGATTGCTTGCTGATTATGATGCTTTGGATGTAGCAAACAAGGTATTCAACAACATTGACTTGTCCAGTGTTTGCTGCGGTGTTCACTTTGATAAGATAGTTCATAAATATATGAAAATCCAGTTCTTGCTAGTAGTTACAGAGCTTTTACTGCGTAGATTGCTGGGAACTGATGGTTTAGTGTCACATTCGACAAAAAGGCGATTAAAACATTCATCCAGTTTTGAAGCTGCTGAGAACGTTCACTGTTTGAACATTGTCATTTGAATTTGAACTTGTGCGACATCCCTTAATTTTTGGTCATCACTGAAAATTAACTTAATGTCTTAAGCAGAAGTGGGAGTGTGTGTAGATGTTATTCCACATTTGTCTTCTGTTCATTAATAAACTGCAGTTGAGTTATTTGAAGTATAAATGCTGCAGATTTTCAACAGTGCATGGTTTAAATGCATTCCATACATACTGTGGATATGGCGTAAAATCAAAACTTCACTGGCTCCAGTGTGGCAGCGCATTGAATGTAAGATGGCCGTCTTGGTCTACAAGTCACTGAATGGTTTGTCACCGCGGTACCTGGTGGACAACTGCCAGCTTGTCAGAACCTCTGGCCACCGACGACTTTGATCATCCAGTGTTGCTACGTGTGATGTCCTAGAACCCACACAAGTCTGGGTGATCGATCCTTCACTGTTGCTGGTCTATGTTCTGCTGGAATAATCTACCACTTCATCTATGCAATTCTGAAATAACACTTATCGAGTTTGCCAGTTACTGAAAGTGCATTTGTTTGGCTGACGATCGCAGCACCTAGTGACTGATTTTTTTTAAAATTTGCTTGCTTTACAAATGTACTTACTTATGAAAATGTAATAATTTAACAACATAGTGTAATACTTTAACACATTTTGGTCATGTTTTGTCTGTTTTAGATTGGCATCATCTAAGCACAAGAGTCTGCCCTCTACACTGTGCTGTTCTTAATACGATGAACATGGTGACAACTGTTTGTGAATGTACTAGCATGAAACACAATGCTATAATTCATTCACTGTTGTGCATTAAATAAATTTGTGTAAAACTAATGCAACCATGGTTTTGTGTGACTAGAAGCTGATTAACAGCAAATAGTCAGCTGTACAGACAGTCATCAAGCTAATGGTGACAGGATTTTTGCTAAATAGTGAGTTCATAATTTCATTCCCTAACCTATTATTGTGTTATGGCACAGAATTGGTATGTGCAGTAAAGATTTCAGCAGTAAAAAGTAATGGGTTGTGGTCTTGCTAAAGCCAGCCATAATTAGCTGTACATAGTCTCTTGCAAAGAACATTGGTAAAATGGGATTTTTTACTGAGGAATATGCATAATACAGTGAACACACAAGTTTACAGATTTTATTACTGTTATCTGACCCAATCTTGTTATAGTACAATAAACCGCTGTTGTATTCTATTAATAATTGCTTATGTTAAAGTAAAGGATAATGCTAATACACTCTGTCTTGGGGAGAACAGAACGTCAAAGTTAACAAATACAAATGTACTTTTTGTAATTTTTGGCAGTCATCGCCATAATTCGGGAGAAACAAAATAATACAAAATGTTCCTCTAAACTAACACATCACTAACTGGAGATGATATAATTGTGACATCACGAAAATGAGGTTTACAGAAGATAAGTTTGAGATAAGGTTTTGTGAGGGAAAACGTTTTAGTAAATTGCAGTTTTGTAATGGAATTTTCAAACTGATTCTTGCTGTATTGAATTATTGAGAAAATTGACAAATTTGGTTCAACTGATGGCTGTGTTGGCAGTGGACATCTCCACAGTGCACAAGCTGTCAAAAATAATGGTATAGTAACAACACACTATGTGAAGTGGGAAATTGTCATACTTGTAGATTCGCAGTTTCTTCAGGACATTGCCTGCCAGGAATTGTCAGTATATCTGAATTTGTCAAAATGACATACAAAATACTAATGTGCTCTTTTTATGAGACAGTGTGTAAGTTTATATAATATAGCTGTGCACAAATAAGGCAGTTTTCATGAATTTAAGAACATTTGACAGCAAGACACAATGACAGTTTCGCACTTCACATAGTAAGTGCTGTTACTATACCATGCAAAATGAAATAATTTGCATTTATGAATGATGATGAAACATGAAAAATAGTTACTACACCTATCAAATTTCAACTGATATAGTTAATTTTCATTTTATCCATCAGTACATTTCTTAGAATTTGACTAGTATTATAATTTTTAATTCTTCTTTTTTAGTGTTAGAAATCTGAAAGAAAAGTGTGATTTGAGTGAAGTGATAGTTAAAAATGGCGGCGGGAGGATGTTGGAACAGCCGGCCAGACTATTTTTAGCTTGACCAATCACATCGCTATAGCCTTTCCGCCATTTGCTCCTTTTAGAAACACAACAGTGTGTTTCGCCGACATTAGGCAGCATCAAATCCTGGCTCATTTTCAAAATGGAGACCAGCAAAAGACGTCAAATACCGACGACAAACGCGTGTCCAAATTTCAGCTTCAGAGGCCTTCGACAAAAAAATTTCGTGACTACTTCCGTCACGCTTATAAATTGCACACTAGTCAGCGGCAACCCAATACGCGCACGGGCGAGTTTACTATGGCCGCAGCCGGCCGGGTCTCCGGCCCGACCCGGGCTGCGCCCAGAATAAAATCGCTAAAACTTGCATTTATAGAAACGTTTGCTCAAGTAGTAAGAAACTAGTTCAAAGACTGCATTTGAAATAATTTTTATCTCTTTGCTTAAATGAAAACAATAATTCAGCAGTACAACATACTGAAGAGAAATTTTCGTATATGTAATTAAGCTGGTTGACTATTTTTATACATCCGTCACCTATATAGGTGGTGGATGCATTGTTTTCAGGTATGCCCACTGTCCGTGATTCTGTCGCATTTTCCCAGCTGCAGCAATATTGACAGTAATTTTGCACTAAGCAATCATGTTCGACTGCAGTTTCTTACGTTGCACTTTTTCGTTGCAGAAATGTGATGGTGTAAACTAGTAGAAAGATTAGTGGGCAATGGCGTAGGAATAAGCATCGATGGCTTGCCAAGCGACCACAACATAACACAATACACCACAACTAGTGACCGTAACGCCGCTGCACACAGAACTGGATCTCACGACGAATACATGTACATCTCATTCTCAATCAAAAACATCGTAAAACGGTGCGTATCAGTCCAAAGTATTACGGTACATTGTAACGCAACAGAGTAAAGTCCACTTTACATTTCAGTATTTATAGCTTTGCCGCCACAATGTGGGGGCCAGCTATAGTAATGGTCCGCGTTGTCTGTGTAACTGTCACACGCGAATATCGCCGAAACTAAGCGAGATAGACATATGGCTACTAGGAAGGTCGAATAGGAAACTGAGCTTCCCGATTCAGAATCTGCCATCAGATTCGTGATCAGAAGTACGGTTTCACGAATTTGGGTGCTTCGTGTCGGCACTTCGCTCATTGAAACCGAAATGTCGAAGTCGGTATGAATGGTTCATTGGGTACAACCACCCATCTGTGCGTCATTAACTGAAATTTTGTATGATCACACACATAAAGATGTAGACACGTGTCCAAATTGCAACCGAAAGTAGAATTCCGCCGCCAGGGGGTGTTGCTTCTAATTCAATTCTGGGGGCACATCTCTACCACCGATCAAGATGTCTTTACCGAATTCGGCGTGTAGGTAGAAAATGGGACGCGTGGATATGCTTCCTTCAGACATCCAAGATGGCGTATGGCGGCCGTCTTTAATTAGTTACATCGCTATAACTTGGCCGCTGATTGTCCGATTTCGCTGAAATTTTGCACGATGATGACATAGAGCCTATATGAGGTTGCTCCCGGACATCGCCTCTGCGGGGTAAAGCCCCGGCACAAAAGCCCCCCTCGGCGCTAACCAGCTCGGACAGACCTCTCCGTGCTACCCCGGCCCCCCAGAAAACGTCCACTGTTGAAGTCTTCGGACAGACGCCCTCTGCGCTAACACCCTGCCACACACGAATCCTCTCCCCGGCGTCCCCGTGCTGAACCCCCTCCAGACAAACGCCCCCTCGCAAACCCCGGACGTTTCCCGGTCCAAACTTTGGGGGCTCGCGGGCCAGCTATCGTTCCGTCCCATTGGGGACACCTTGTTTAAAAAGTCTCGGCATCATTTCATTTACACTTATACATTAGTTTCAATTAGTAAGGAAACACCAGCGACGAGTAAATGTCAAACTAGTTAGGCTGTAAATTTGTTTTGACAAACATGTGCATGGCCAACAGTGGTTTGAGTTGGAAAAGGTTTCTCGTTCGATTTAACACATACTAGAAGGGTCATTTTGGGGATGGTTTCACAGTGTCACTAGCAGTTTTACACGTCGGATAACCAAACCAACAATGTCAAAGTACTAAAGGTCGATGAGATTAGGCTTCAATCCCACCAGGCCCAATCTACCACGTTATAATACAACGCATGTGCAATACAAAACGGTAACATGCCATCTGTGTCACATTAGTAAGCACTGGCACTAACACAACAAGCCGGTAGGCGACTAGACTGGCGCTCTGCTAAGTTTCAGTCTCATACGCCGGTGGGGAAAGATTAAACGGGAGACATGTCAGCTACGTGACATCAGCAAGTGCCTATGTACATGTAATAGCGCCGACAGCCGATAAATTGATAACTGATAACTAAATTGATAACTGACGTCACCCGTGTAGCAATAAATTCCAGCAGCTAATGTCACGGTTGTGAAGGGTTGGTGGTTGTCATCGAAAATTTTACTGACAAAAAGTCGACCGTAAGACGAAAGTCCTATAAGAATCTTCACGTAGACGAGTCTTCACGAATTGTATCCAGTAAACATTTGGAAGGTTTTGTGCCCGTTGCCGGCCAGTTTATCAGCGCACTACATAGATGTTAGGACGGACAAAATTGCGGGAAAATATAGACATACGAGTGCATCGGGGCATAAAATCTGAGAATAAGAGCTGTTTGGCTTTAGCAGAGCGCCAGCCCAGCCATTTCAGATTGGTTGAAACGAATTTACGTCTGCAATGAGCGTCGTATTCAATTCGTTACACAGAATGACTGTACGAGAAACTAAGACTGGCTTACCGTATGACCAGTAATTTTAGCAATCTGTGTGACACGTCCAGCGAATAAAGATAAACAACGTACATTTTTGAATGCCATGCGTAACGAAATATACTTAGCAAAATGCAGCTCTTATCACGATTATGCCCGCGGGCAAATTACAGGCAATTCGGAACACACATGGTCCAAATAACTATAATGTAGTCTTGTACAACAACTATCTACAGCCATCACCTTGTCATAGAATGAACATCAATATTATAACAACCTATCAGCAGCAGTTAGCCACCTGGAGTAACTTACAAGCACTTCACACTGCATCATCTGCTCGTAAGCTTATATCTAAAACATTTATGTACATTCCTCGATCAACGCTGTGCTGGCAACTGAAAAGGCGAGGAGCGTTTCGGTGGAGTGTAGAACCACCTGAGCGTAAAAAGACGGCGCAATATTTCCTTGCGCAGTAGGCGTTTCTCTTTCTTGGCTTTGGTCATGATGCCTTGGTTCTCAGTCACGCGTCGACTGAGGTACGGCAGTACCTCTTCCACAGGACCGTAAGGCATGTACTTGTAGACTGGATATCCCGCTTGACCTGAAACATCAAATAATAAGTTAACACCAGTCTTGGCTAATTGGTGGCTTGCTCGGTAGAACACGGGTTCGAGTCTCGGCTGCTGAGTACTTTTACGCAACCTAGCTTTGGGCAAGTTCTTTAAACCTATATGTCTCTGTCACCGAGCAGTATAATTTGGTACTAGCATAACGGCTGGAACGTAAACAGACACAGCACGCGATGCACTAGCCCCGTATCAGTGGTCCTGCAGTGTAAAGCTGGTGTTTGGCTGAGGGCTACTGAAACGGAGATCAGTGCCGCCCAGTGGGCCGTGTAGCTCGGAAAGGACTACTCTTACTTGAGATGTGGCCCGGGTACATCGCAGAAACATGATCACAAAACAAAACTGATTCAGTTGCACAGATTCGATTCAGATGCATTTGATCTGGTGACTTACCAAGAGGGAAGCTGACTTGATCGCACATTCCGTACAGTTGACCAAAGAAGACAAGTTCATCACTGGATTTTATCTGATACTCTGACATCCTAGAACACATACCAGTAATGCTCATGTTGTTGTGGTTTGCTTACAACTGCTGCCAGTAATATATTGTAAGTAAACTTCAACTACATGAGCATAACAATCATTATCATTGTCAGCTTCTACTACAACAGCGCAGAGGAAATGAAATCCACAAAATGGCGGAACATGGTCGCGGATTTAACGGCAGAATCAGAATCTCACATTTATTTTCTATTTGCATTTTATAGTGACCACAGCTCTATTTCGCTTCGTTTTTACAGGTATTTGCGTGTGACACGCAGTCTGACAGAGGTGGACGGACAGACAGACAACGCGCATCGATTTAGCTGCTCCCCATTCTGCGGACTAGCTAGATATATTACTATGCTACAGCTGATGTTGGGTTGTTAACATAAGAAGCTCAGCTATCGCTGACAAATCGTCCGACGCTTGTGCACGCCGATGTTAAGATCTCCTTGACATAAAACGCCACGAAGCACAGCTTTCCATGCTGTGCTCTCAACAGCTGCTCTCTAGTGAATGACTGAGATTTACTGACAGGATTTTGCGACTTTTGCATACCCTCTTCCATTTGACGCCCTCAATGAGGGGGATCCCTCGATCTATCGGGTTCATATTTGGTACGAGAAAACTTAGAAAGGCTGGGCTACAATCTGGTGAAGGTCGCGTGATGATGGATACAGTCAGTCGTTTGGACACAATACATCAACGTGACAGCCACACAGACAGCCACGTCGCGGCGTCGCCACAGCAAATGCCACGCCAGCGAGGAGTATGCGTCGGGCGGCAAAAATGGAAGCTAGTTACTTGTGTATAGTGTGACGAACAGTGTCTTCATTGTGACTTGCAACCATCACGACAACTTTTCCTTTCGGGCGTATTTTCATCTCCTGAAAAGTTTCCTCCAAAACGTTCTCGTACATCGTGGTTGTTGCTTCAAATGACGGACAGATTGGGTCCGCGTAGCCGAGTGTTGCAGCACGAAGACGTTCCTTTCAGACGATAAGTAGCAAGTAACGATAAACAGTGCAAATCACACATCAAGATACAGAAAGTCAGAAATGACATCGTTTAAACAGATCTTATCAGCTCATCTCGTATGCACGAATGACAAGTTGTTAAGCTGTCCAAAATATATAGGCCTATACTATAACATTGCAAATTTTAATACGTGAAAATATTCTACACTAAATCGTAAATTCACCGTCACAGTCTAAACCAAGCACAGAATCTACAAAAGCATCAGGCACCTGTTCCATGTATGCACCGCGAACAAGCTTAGCACCAAAGAAGAAATCTTCGCGTCTAGCGAGCGCGATGTCGGTGTTGAGCATGTTGAGTGCGTCTTTCAGATAGCATTGGTAAGTATTGAAGACGTACGGCTTCTCGTGGTTGTACTTGCGCATCATCTCCATACACAGACGATTGATCGCAGCTTGGAAGTAACTTTGCTCGGCATCGATCATCACGCGAACGCCACGCTCTTTCGCGTGCTGGGTGTCAGCCACACAAAACCGTGTTATACACAGTGAAATTACAGCCGTTTATGGCAGGTTAAAATTTAAACGATTTTTACACTTCACACATAATCTTTATGTCACGCCCGCTATTTTGAATGCTTGCAATTATTCGTTTAAATCTCAGCTAGATATTATATAGCTCAGGATGGATTGCTGGGCGTCTCTGTCGCTGTGTATCTGTTAACCAGTGTGTCGGAAATCGTAACCGCTGAACTTACAGATTTGTTATCACCTTGCATGCAAAGATCTACTGACAAACTTCTGACCAACTTAAGCTAGCTGAGCGTCACTGCCCATGGGTGGCTTGTTTAACTTAAAACGTATCAAAAGCTGTGATTAAGTATAACAACAGTTAAACGAAAGGGAGGATACCCGGACAATTGTGTCCACACGACGCAGCATGTTCTTCATCTGTTCATCTTCAAGTTCGGTAAAATGAGCTGCTACCGGTTCCAACTGCCCCGTCTACATTCCATAACATGACAAAGAAATGGAACTGCACACAAAAGATATTTTACAGCTTACAGGCAACGGCCAAGTTCCAACAAATTCACAAACAATAGCAACAAAATTTAAATTCATCGGTTTAACTGTACGTCTGACTTACCACGAGATTAGGTACACGCAAGACCTTTGCAAGACTCACGTTGACCTCCAGCAGATTGTGCCAGTCCAACAAGTCAATCTCTCTGCCCCAGTCAACAAAACGCATTTTAGAAAACGCAGAATACGTACAGTATTTTTATTATTACATTACTTATTTTAAAATTTGGTTTCAATGTGTGTGCTTACTTAACTTTATTGCTATGTTCATTAGTGAATGTGTTAACCTTCCTACTCTGCACGTATTTGCAAAATATTAATACACGATGTTTTAAATTTATTCATTTTTGCCAGCTTTCGGAAAGCTCCAGTGAGAATGACAGGCTTGACGCTACAGTAACACACCAGCCACTCACAAGCAGGCTATATAAAGACAGAAGCGACAGCAGTTACCCGTCGTTAGTGACGTCCAATATGGTAAACCATCGGCGTCGCTCTTCGGCATCCAGGTTGAAGCTACGCAGATGCCGTTCAAAGTCGAGTTGAGTCAACGTACCTGTGCCGTAGCCACTCGACAACATCTCAAAGTAGCGTCGCACAGCAGTCAGCACCGCAGATAGCTGCAGCTGCAGCCAGCACACAACAGACAACAGGTAACTTCAGATGCCAGTGTACAGTGAATGGTCTAGAGTACAAAATCGCAAACTATGTACTGGTGAACTATTGTCTCCTCCAAAAATACTGTACCAGCAGCTGTGGTCGTCCGAGTGCTGTAAGCTTCACGGCAGCGAAGCCAGTCGAGTCAGTCGCCTCTGTAGACAGACACACAGACAGAAGTTTCTGAGAAACCTTGCACTGCTAGGATTAAAAATTGGTGTTGTACATTGACTGGTTTGGAGGTACTGAATTGATGGAATGTTATCATGAATTTGATTCAGATGCGACTCATGAAGGCTGTTTGTCACCATAGCCTATGCAAATGAAAATATAGATCTAGTATCGTTTTGAGTGTAGTTTGCAGGATGTTCTTTTGCTCTGTTTTAGTGTTTGTGCTTTTAGATGGTTTGATGCATAATGTCTGTGTCTGTCTGTCTTTTACTGTGTGTACAGACTGTGGTTTTTTTTCTTTTAACATTTTAGCTGCTATCATTTTGATGAAATAAAGTTTATTAGGCCTATATAAACTGACCCATATTCTAACACCAACTTTCAGCCCCAAAAAACTGCACATTTCCATTTGCTTGATGTTAAATTGATATAACTTTGTGAAATCTCAACCGAATTTTATACATTTTGGCAGACACACACCTGAATAGATTCCCAACAAAACAATGCATATACTGTCCACAGCACCTATTGCGTGTTCCTACACTACCCTGTAAAAATAATATTGTCCGTTTTCTGTGCTGTCTCAATATGAAATTTTCTCATGAATTATGTTGGCAAACAACTAAACAGTGTCAATTACACAAAATTGTACTGATCAGTTTACAAGCAATGTTCAATATGCACTGATGAACAAGATATGCCAGTTTGTCGGGCGATCTCACGTGGGCTTAGGTGACTGTGCGTTGTGTCTTCCTGACTACAGATCAGCTCGCTTACGATCTCGACGTTTTCCGTGGTTCGAGCAGATTTCGGACGTCCGCTGCCCGGCTTCCTTGCCGCTGTACCGTCCAAGTCAACAGCTCGACGTTTCCACATCTTATTTGGAAATTCTTTTATCATCCGTGTTGAGCCCCAACCTTCATGAGTGCGCAATGCGCATATTACAGATCAGACTACGGTCCTCAGCATTTAAGCGCCCCATTACTATAAAAGCTATTAAAATCAATAAAAAGGCACAGTTATGACACTAGGCCTTGTATGACGCAATAATGACGTCATTGAAACGAAACTTCATAAAGTATGTAAGAAAATTGCATCTTGTAGATACACTTGGGAAATACTTAAGAAATGCTGTATCAGATAACTAAAGTTGTAGAAAACGGACAATATTATTTCTACAACGTGCAATCGTTGCTGTGGACAGTATATGCATTGTTTTGTTGGAAATCTATTCAGGTGTAAGTCTGCCAAAAATTATAAAATTCGGTTAAGATTTCACAAAGCTATATCAATTTAACATAAAGCAAATGGAAATGTGCAGTTTTTTTGGGCCACCCTGTATAGTCTATGCTCAGATCGTCTACCTGCTTGAAACATACATGACAATCCGCCGAAAATGTTTCACACCGCTTGTTTTTTACCAGGCTTGTTTAGTAACATTTGCCAACCAAATTCGTACACCAACAACAAGCGTTCTTAACAGTGTTCACTGAGTCACTTATTTTTACCAATATCGAAGTTTCGTTAGTTTACTAGTAACACATAATGTAGCTAATATTTTGAAAAGCCAATGAAGTAGTGACATGTACCAGAACTAGAGGGTCTAGACCTAGATGTGTTCATCACATTATGATGTACCCGATGCGGTGTTGATGCCGTCGATGAAGTTGGCGACGTTGGCGTCACAAACGTGTTCGTCCTGGTAGAAGTAAGTTCTGGCGCTCGTCACCATATCACGTCTGTCCGCAAACTCGTAATGAGCGCTGAATTTCTTGTTCAGTTTCTCTGACGAACACATACGCCACATTAAGATGTCAGTCTTTAACGTACATGTGTCAGCATTAGTTTGTATTTTATCAAGTTTCAAGATCGTACACTGTCGTCCGTTTCAAAAGACGCAAACCCGTCAAAACATAGAGGTCCATCAGAAAGAAAGCGTCGTATCATCTGTTTTTTTTGTTCTGACAACGTAAGGTTTTTTGTTAGGATTGTTGAAATTGTGTTCTATTTCGCCAAAAAGTAGTTCGTGGGTGGTTACTCTGCCGCAGTCAGGTTTCTTGTAGCAGGGAATAAGTAATAACGACTTTTGAGCTGAACAATCTTCTTTCTTTTCTCGTACTTTTAATGCTAATGGGTTACATCAGTGGACTGTGATTAAAAATTTTGTAGGCTAAGTGTAAAGAGTAAAGAAATGTGTCGATTAAGTGCAAATTCAGTGAGTGGTGTAACACTAAGTGCGATCGACAACTATATATGAATTCGAAAAATTACACCGGGACGAATAAATAGGCGCTGCTGCACAACGCTCTGACTCATCATCGATCTGCTTACGTTGTGTGCATGTGCGTACTGTCTGCAAACGAGGAGAGAGTTATAGAGTGCTCTCAGTTTCCCCACCCCTTCTCGCCTTTCTAGCGTCACTTCACGCACAGACATCAATGGTTGTTTATTAGCCATGTTGGTCCAGTTTTTAAATCTTCGCGACAGTATTCAACCTTTCAACGTGTGCTCGGATGACGCCCGCAAGACAAACGCCTTCTCTTTATTGTGTGGAGGGAGAAATGCGAAAACGATCGTGTTGAAGCCTACTGGCTACTGGACCGCTTCACAGGCGTCACTGGTGAGATTGATTGATTGATTGAGCAGAGGTTTAACGTCCCACTCGACACTTTATAGGTCATTTCGGGGACAATTTTTACAGGCCAGATGACCCAACCAACAGCGTCAAAGCACTGAAGGAAGCCAGATGGCCACTGAGATAGGCTTCAGTCTCACCAGAACCACTCCACTGTGTTACAATATGAACTAGGCTAACTGTAGGCAACCGCCTCTAGGCTTATCAAAGCGTAAGGGTCCCAGTGTGACAAAAAAACCAATCTGCTGGACCTATAAGCTGCCTAGAACATCGTGCAACAAGAGTATTGCACTGTGCTATAGTAACTAGAGCAGCTGTGTTAATGTACCCTCTTTTACTCCAGACCATCATCAG
>Ga0126335_1000469_pt1 | contig 19454 bp, 14 predicted proteins | sample OlaspJWI45metaG_FD_108409 | JGI IMG/M metagenome (GOLD analysis project Ga0126335, IMG submission 108409) | Marine gutless worms symbiont microbial communities from Oahu, Hawaii - Olavius sp. 1 OAHU.JWI-45 metaG | ecosystem: Host-associated > Annelida > Digestive system > Unclassified | place... | reverse complement strand
TTAACTGGTGAGACAGAGCCGCAGGTCAGAACTCCTGAATACACAAATGAAAATCCGCTGGCAACTCGGAACTTGGCGTTCTTCTGTACAACAGCCGCCGATGGTCTGATAATCATTTTATCTTCCTTTAATATTTTTGTTGATTTGTGTGCACAGTAATATGTATCAACTCACGTTGGTTGCTTAAACTGTTTTATACTTGCAAATATTGTCTGTGCTTCTGATTTCCAGTGTTTGTGTAAGTGAAATCATTAAGTTTCTGCCGCATCTAAGTGACAGTATTTGTATTTATGTCAGTTAGTTTTGCTTTTCAGTTCGTTGTCAGTGTTGTGCATTGAGTGTATTGTTTTGCATATTTAAGTGCACTGCAGCACTTAATCTCCTTTTGAGAGTTTGAAACCATCATTTGATATAAAAACGATATCATTTGTCAAAGCGTCTGTCTGAAATCTAATGGTGCTTGTGATGGTGTGTAAGCAGGAGTGGCTCGGGGAGTAGTGATTGGAACAGGTGACCGAACTCTGATGGGGCGCATTGCAAGCATTGCAGCAAGAATGGAAGTTGGCGAGGAAACTTTGATAGCACATGAGATTGGATATTTTGTCCGCATCATTACGGGCATCAGTCTCTTCATCTCAATATTGTTCTTTCTCTTGTCAGTGATTGTCGGCTTTGCTTGGGTCGATGCACTCATTTACCTTGTCGGACTTATTGTGGCATGTGTTCCTGAAGGCATTCTGCCTACTATTACGGTATGCAGTGATATATGGCTGTACTGTGCCATTGTGGATTATCAGACTTTTTCACTTTTGATTATTGTGATACATGTTTGATCTGTTTGTTAAACATGATCTACACTGTGTCCCAAAAAAACTTCCCGCTTGCAATTGGCTGTACTTCTGTGAAATGTTAACCAGTCTAAAATATTTTTACTGCTAGAAAGAGTATGAAGTTCGCTATAAAAGTCTTTTATATTTTATATTTTCACCACACCTTAAGCATGTTGCTGCACTACCTTGGGAAGTTAAAAGTTTAAATTTGTGCAAAATAGCACATGTGTCAGTTTTTTATGTATTGTTTACTTACTTATTAATTACTTGCATATTACTTTTGTGTCTGGTTCCTGTGAAATAGTGTTTGAAATAACAGACTGTTTTATGCCAATGCCCCCAAATGATTTCAGCATCTTGCATACCGGGCATGTGTCATTCTGTATGACATCTCATGCGGGTAGCAACTCTTCATTTCACCAGATCTGTGGACACCAAACAACTCAGCCCTTAGTCTTTTCTACTAAAAGATAACGGGACATCATTTAGCAGCTAGTTCACCAGTAGTGGCTCCACTACATCAATTAACTGAAGCTGTGCTTGCTCAGCATTTGGCTTTGGCACTGACAACGGCATCAGTACCAGTGCAGTTGATGAGTGGTGGGATGATTTTTGATCATGCATGCAGGCAGGTTATGGACATTGGAGCAACTGATTTGACAATACTAATATCCATTTAGCCATATGACCTGTAATGTTTCATTCTCATCGCACTTGGTATGATCTTTAAGTTTGTTTTGTGACTTTAATGTTTTTGTAACTTTTAACAAATTTAGACATTAAACTTTTTAAGGTAGTGCAGCAACATACATATAGTGTGGTTGGAAATATTTTAGGCGTTTTGTAGCAAATTTCATCGGCTATCCAGCAGTGTAAAAAATTTAAAGATCAGTTAACAGGTAGCAGAGTTATGGCCAGTTACACACGGGAAGTTTTTTTGGGACACAGTGTAGTAGCATTTTAAAAAGACAAGAATGCATGTGTGAGTGCAGGTACATTTGTGGATTGTCTGTTTACTCCCCAGATTTTGCAAGTCTTGGCTGCTCACAAATAAATATATAATGCTAGGTAGATTTAGTTGCAAAATGGCAAATAACATGAATTTAACACTTATTTATATGATGGTTTTTGCTGTTGTTTGCACAGATTTCACTGGCACTTGGAGCACAGAGAATGGCAGACAAGAACTGTCTGATAAAGAACTTGGAGGCGGTGGAGACTCTCGGCTCAACAGCAATGATATGCTCTGACAAGTCAGGAACTCTGACTCAGAATAGAATGACCGTCCGACATCTGTGGTTTGACAATCAGATTGTGGCGGCCGATCTCAGCGAAATGCAAGAGAGTCAGTATTCCATCTTGTCTCTCTGATATTTTGGTGTAATGGTTTATGTTGAACTAGTGATTGTCATAGTTGTGGGTTTCTTGGCAAATAGAATATATGGCTAGCCACAGCTGCCAGGCACATAGGTTTACTTCATTAATTACACAAAGAGCACAATATAACTGACAATGACAAAAGCCCCAGAGTGTTAAGCCTGATCAGTAATGCTTGTGTATTTGGTTCTACCGTGATCAAGAGGTTGCAGGTTTAGTTTTTGTAATAACTCCAGACAGTGCTATATCCATCTGTCATGAGAAATTAATACCAGTTTTTGTTTACGAAGAAAATGGCATTTTAAAATGTGTCACTTATTTATGTTTGTTGAATTAAAAATGTCATACTGGTCTTCTTCTGTTAGCTAGAAGTTGCAAGCAACAATTTATTTGTAACGATTGAAAATTTTCCAAATCCTTTACATAGCACATTCCAAAGTATTTTTGCTCAGTTAATACAGCAGTTTATTGTGTTGTAAATAGATGCTCCGTACAATCGTGAAGTGCCAACGTGGATGGCTCTAGTACGTGCTATTATGCTTTGCAACAAATCTGAGTTTCGTGCTGGCCAGGAGAACAAAGCAATACTGAAGCGGTCAGTCAGTTCTGAATGAATGTACTGTTACTGATACTTACTTTGTGGCCTTTGATGTTGCAGCAATTGTGTGCTGTACAGCTGTAGTAACCAATTATGATCAGTTAATGTTGTGCAGAAACTTTGAGGTTTTAGTGTGATGTGAGCATTGAATTTCTTGATTAAATTGTTTTGAGGAACATTTTGTAATTGCAGACATGTATTCAGTAATTACATTTATTATAGATTGTTATTTTTAAGTTGCTGCAAGTATCACTTGTTGACTGAAGTTTACAATAGTTTGCGTAAATGTGCGGTGCATATCTGAAACATTGTTGCATTGGTTTTGTTACCTCAGACCTTCCTTCCAGTGACTGGCACATCGGGCAGTCCACACATTCCATTTTTTCTGTCTATTTCCTTGAACCAGATGTCATCCCATGCTGTGTCTGTCGGTTTAATGCCTTATCAGATGATGTTTTTCTAGGTAATGCATGGTTGACCCCAACCACTTCTGATTGTCAAGTCTGTGTAGTTAAATATGATACATAAGATTGCAGCACTCAAAGACAAGATGTATGTTACAAGTGTTTTTCAGTGTACAATTAATCACTGAACTGTCATACAGGAGCTGCAGTGGTGACAGGACTGAAGCTTGTTTGCTGAAGTTTGCTGAGCTGGCACACGGCAACTCCACAGAGTTCCGACGACGAAACCAGAGAGTTTGTGAAATACCGTTCACTCAGACACTGAAATACCAGGTTCGATTTCTGTTGCAAAACACTGCATCACTAGTTAGTTAGTAAGTAAGTAAGTACATTTCTTCAGCGCATTATACAAGATGCCTCTAGTGCATGGTCGATGTTGCTACATAGAGAACAGGTATATTTTCAGTGCTTAACTGAAAGTGTTGGAGCGGACTGATAGATTATGGTGATATTCGGACAGGAGGAGATGTACATGTGATTCATTGTGCGAGTCTTTGATTATACAACATTATACTAAAACGTCTGTTGCTTTGTGTTAGTGCTGCATAACTTTTACATCTGTATTTCTTTAAATTAATTGCAATTTATTATTGTCTGCATTTTAATAATTTATGGTACCGGGTACTGAAAGTGTTACACATTTAATGTATCAGCTGTCAATCAATCTGATGGATGACCATCGCAACCCGGGCTATCAACTGACAATGATTGGTGCTCCAGAGCGCATATTTGATCGCTGCTCAACAGTACTGGTCAATGGTCAAGAACAGCGAATATCCAGTGCTTGGCGACAGGCTTTTCATCATGCCTTTGTCAAGATCGGCGGCATGGGTGAACGGCTTATTGGAGTGTGTGACAAGCGCCTTCCGGTCTCTGAGTTCCCACCTCCAGAATTCCCATTCGACGCTGACCAGGAGAATTTTCCACACACTGATCTCCGTTTTCTGGGCATGGTCTCTACGATCGATCCGCCGCGGTCATCTGTGCCTGAAGCAGTTGCAAAGTGTCACACTGCCGGTGTCAAGGTAATTATGGTGACCGGAGATCATCCAGTAACTGCCAAGGCTGTGGCTAAGGGTATTGGCATCATCAGAGATCGCAGTGAAACAGTAGAAGATATTGCCGCACGACTTGGTGTTCCAGTCTCCGACGTCAATGCAAGGCAAGATATTCTTATTTGGTATTGGTTACAGTTGATTGGTTCAGAAGCAGGCATTCATTTGTTTTAGTTAGCGTGTACTCCATATACAGCATGTACGTATATGTAGACGTGAAGGCGACACTGGTTATCAGTTGTCAGTTTGTTGTAAGTGTTATGATATTATGACAGAAGTTTTGAGTTTGTGAACTGTTCAACAGATGTTGCTAGCATTATTTCTGAAAGCTTTTTGCGACTTCGCTTTTTTATGAGAATTGTAAACATGCCAAACTGCTTAGCATGTTCAGAAGCAGATTGAAAAACCAACTGTTTTTGTAGCTAACCAACTGCATTTGCATTAAAGCACCCTTCATTTAGCAGTGACATGTTGGTGCTACATAATATCTGTACTGATTGTCTGACATGGGTTGATTGTTTGTGTTCAGAGATGCATCAGCGATCGTCGTTCACGGTGCTGACCTCGCGGACATGACGTTCATAGAACTTGACGACGTGATACTCAACCATCAGGACATCGTCTTTGCTCGCACGATTCCTCACCAGAAACTGCTGATTGTTGAGGCTTGTCAGCGCCAGGGCAATGTAGTTGCTATAACTGGTGATGGTGTTAATGACACGCCAGCCATCAAAAAAGCTGATATTGGTCAGTAAAGCTAAAGAATGTGCTTTAGTACTACTCAGCATTATAATACTTCTATTTTAGTGAATATTGTGTAATATTTCACCTGAGTATAGTGCTATAAATCTCAAGTACTATTTCAGTAGTTTATAAAAATTTTGCTTTGTTCTGTTGTTCATATTTCTTGGCATAGCTGAGGTTCACAGCCAAAGACTGCAATTGGAAGTTAGCATGTTGAGATGTGTGTTGTATTCAGGAATTGCTATGGGCAGTGGTTCTGATGTGAGCAAACAGGCTGCTGATGTTATTCTGTTGGATGATAACTTTGCTTCTATTATCAGTGGCATCGAAGAAGGTATTGACTATCTTTTTTAAATCTGTGTGTCGCTCAATTTGTACTAGTGACAGTATCTGTTGGCAGGGAGCTGTTTTGTAGCTGATAGCCTAGTAGGATATCAAGCTTTATGCTGCAGCAGTTATGATGTGTATAAATGGGTCTGTAAGTAAGTAAGTGGCACAACTGTTCAGTGTAGTAACAGGTGTTTTAAACAATTCTCAGAAATGAAGTGGTGTGGATTTTTGTCAGTGAGCTCTGTGATTTGGTAATATACTATGAATTGTTTATCGAAACTCTTATGCACTTGTTTTATGGCATTTTAGTGCTTAATTAATTATAAGATCAGTACTCATGTGTAATCCCACTAACTGCTAATAGTGGACAAAGAGAGTCAAACGATTCTGTACAACCTTCAAATGCTGTTGATAGGTCGACTGATATTTGACAATCTGAAGAAACTGATTGCATATACGCTGACAAGTAACATAGCTGAGATGGCTGCTATGATGATGTACATTCTTGCTGCAATCCCACTGCCAATGGGAGCACTGACTATCCTCTTTGTTGATCTTGGCACGGACTTGCTGCCTGCGATCTCGCTGGCATTGGAAACGACAGAAACGAGTGTCATGACACGTGCACCACGTGACTTGAAGCATCAACGTCTCTTCACTACCCAGTAATTATTAGCTTCTGTATACTTTGATTCAGTTTTGTTGAACAATTAATCGTTTATACTGTTTCTGCATTTGTGTGTGTGTCAGCTTGCATGTTTATACGAATAATGTGCATTAGTGATGTTGTTTATTGTTCACCTACTGTTTATGAGCCTATTTTACCTTTATAAAGGGTTACATATGATAACTGTTGTTCTGTAGGTTACTTTCAATGTCATATGGTCAGCTTGGACTGATTGAGATCTGTGCGGCATTCTACACTTACTTTGCCATAATGGCTGAGTCCGGCTTCTGGCCTGCTCGCCTAATTATGCTTCGTGAGCCTTGGAACTCGCGTGTCAATGACCTTGAAGATGCGTTTGGACAGGAATGGGTTTGCATCTTTTAGTGTTTAATTCTGTCAATATAGCATTGTTTGAATTGAACTGTATAACGTGAATTAGTAGGAAAATATTGAAGATCAGTTGGACAGACACCGTGACAGAACATGTAATGGGCATATTTTGAGACATGACGTCACATGTTGGCCTTTGACTGTTTTGGGGAGACATTTGGGAAACAAGTAAGAAAAGGGAATAAAACTGTTGTTACATTTGATAAGCAACTAAAGACAGGAGATGAAATATTGCCATCAAACTTGCTTAACAGTGGAATGAAAGCTGTTAGAGAACAGAATACACTGAAGGAGCAGTGTGGCTATAACAACTGTGGGCAAGCTCTTTATGCATCTGTGCCTCGGTGACCAAGCTGTAACACCTGTTAAAATACCAGTGTAAAAACTGGGACCGCATTGGTCCACATTATAATGGGCAGGTTGTGTAAGAGGTGTGGTTTAGAAATATAACACTGGTCTTGAACTCACTGCATTATAAAGACTACCCAACGGGAATGAATATCAGATACTCAGATACATATGTTACACAGCTTTGTGATTGCAAAGCTGACTAGGTGTGTCTAGACCCCAAAGCCACTATTGTAAGCCACCGTGGAACGTGCTAAGCCACAAGCCGCCACAAAATTAGTTAGCCAAGTCGGCAAAAACGTAAGCTGTAAGACCCGTAAACCGGCACAGCTTAAAGCATTCTCTTTCCAGAATAATGGACAATATATTGCATTACTACTTAAACGCCAGTTTTACCTGCAGACCTGAACTAACATGCAAGTTGATGTATGAACTTGCTTGGTCCAGCAATTTTTTAACTTACTATTTAGTTAACTGTACTTTTCTAATGCTAATTCACGAACAGCGTCATTACTATTTTCTGTGTTGGATTTGACATAATAATGAGATAAATTGATGTGACCGTGCTAATTTGCTGCAGTTCATTTTCTTGTTTGTACCTGTAATCCATGGCTACAGCCGTCAACCACCATAAGCCATCAATAGTCCTAAGCCACGGCTTAAGCCAGCTCGCCAACCATAAGGATTGTAAGCCAGCCGTCTGAGACTCTAAGCTACAGCTTTGGGGTCTAGGTCTGTTTCATGTTACATTACCAGACACATGCATGGTGAGAGTTGTTGTTGTTTGCAGGCTTTTGCACAGCGCAAGGTGCTTGAGTACACGTGTCATTCCGGGTTTTTTGCAGCAATTGTTATGACACAATGGACAGTGCTGATTGCATGCAAGACTCGACGTAATTCTGTCTTCACACAGATGCTTGTGTGAGTTTCTGTCTCCTGGTTTGGTTAGCATTCTAGCATGGGTATTGGGTAGACGTAGTTGAGTTGGGTCCCACTAAGCCTCAGCATAGGAAAAACTTACATTGTCTTAAGTGTGTCTGTCCATCAACATACTGGCCCATCTGTTCCTTCATAGTGCACTACATTTATGCTTTAATTTGTCACTGGTTTTATTTGTGAAAATAATTCTACTGTGTGCAACAAATATTAACTTGTCAGAGCGAAAAGCAAAAGCTGTTCTGTGTATTGATTTCACAGAAATGGGACGCTGAACTGGGCATTGCTGTTTGAAACTGCTCTTGCCATCTTCTTCCTGTATTGTCCAGGAATGGACAAAGGCCTTCGTATATATCCGCTCAGGTTTGTGCTTGTTTAATTTGTTAAGCTTCAGTTGGATGATGTTAATGAATAGATTTTGTATGATATATATGCGTAACACTTGAACTAAAACATTGTACAATATTCTAACGCTGTGCATTTAAATACAGCGTGTAACAATTACACTGAATTTGAGATTTGCAGTTCTTTTGGCAGAATGTAGCGAACAAGTCAAATAATTAAGTCGATGCCTTGTAAGACATAGTGTTGTGATTGATACATAGCTTGATATTAGTGAATATATTAGTGAAAGCAGTGGCTAGACCTCTGGTAAGAAACCCCCCAACCTCCGTGGCCTCATCTGATGATGGACTGGAGTAAAAGAGGGAATATTAACACAGCTGCTCTAGTTACAACAGTGCAGTATTCTTGTTGCACGATTTTTCTAGGCAGCTTATAGGTCCAGCAAATTGGGTTTTGTCACACCGGGACTCTTACACTGTGATTAACCTAGAGGCAGTTGCCTACAGTTCATATTGTAACACCGTGGGGTGGTTCTGGTGGGATTAAAGCCTATCTCAGTGGCCAACTGGCTTCTTTTAGTGTTTTGTTTGTGTTTTGTTTGTGTTTTGTGCTCTTCGTTGGGTCATCTGTCCTGTAAAAATCGTCCCTGAAATGACCTATAAAGTGTCGAGTGGGACGTTGAGCCTCTACTCACTCACACTTGTGAGTTAAGTTGCCTGAGTACATGCAGTAAGTATGGTACCCTGTTGATACATGTTGCCTGAGTTATGGTGTCATCTTTGATTGCAACTGTTAATGACATTGATTGCTGTGGCTAGATGGTCATGGTGGTTTGCGCCGTGGCCGTTCTTCATCCTAGTACTGTTGTATGATGAAGTGCGCAAGGTGGTGCTTCGAATGTACCTTGGCAAGTCTCCTACTCCAACTAGCTTTGTTGAGAAGGAACTCTACTACTAACAGTTGGGGGACTGAGATGAACAGCTGGCTATGTGGTGTAGCGTGATTGCTATGTGAATAGCGTGATGCTGTGTAGCAGCTGCTGTTACTAGTAGTTGTTACTGAGCATGAATTGACAATGTTCTGCTGGCATGTTTGTTCAGAACACTTAGCACTACCTATTTGCTGCATATTTCTACTTGTTTGCCTGTCGGCACTTGTATATATTTTTATCCTGTGTATTTGAAAATTATCAGGTGACATGAAATGCTTTTTGAGGTTATTGTTGCTACTGTTTAGTCTTAAACAATGATCCTGTAACTTGGTTTGTCAATCACTTTGTCACATGTGTTGCATCCTGTCAAAGTTACTCCTCGTAGTCGATGCCAAATTTGAAGTTTCTAGCTTTAGCTGTTCCAGAGATATCAGGGTCCGTATATAAAAATTTGGGCCTCGTCCGCCGTCTTGGATTCAACCCTTAGTGGTTTTTGACAGCTTTCCTAGAACCTTTTTGCCATCTTATGAAATTTGAATGCAATCTGTCCACATATACAGTTCTATGCAGTACTACAATAGTGGCTTCTTGCAGCACATGCTAAAATGGCTTAACAGGTTCTGTTTGTGGTGGAGAATCTTGATTGACCAAGGGACGCTGTGTTATATGCGAGTCCCAATCCCCCTATAGTGAAGAGTATTCCCAATTTTTTCATTTCTTGTTCTAGTTCATAATAATCAATTACTACAGTGGTAAGATTCTTATACTATTTACTCTAAATAATTTTGGCAATGATGAGGTCTGACAATTTATGTAGGCCTAGCTACTGGTATTGATAATACAGATTTTGACATTTTGGTTTTTAATGACCTGTAGATAACACTCTGTTACTGAATGTGTTACATGTGCTTGTCTATAAATGCTGTTTGTAAACAGGATTATTTTGTTCTTGAATCATAGGCATATACACAGGCCAATGTGTATTACCCAGTGACAGGGTCAATCGTTCTCGCATTTTTAGACTACAACAGATTGCATCCTTCTGTCTACAGACTTTCAGCACCGAGACTGTACTAAACCTTAGGCGAGTGGCTGTTGCCTTATGTCTGTATTACAAAAATTGAATAGAAGCCTATCTCAGTGGCTTTCTTCAGTGCTTTACACTGTTGGTTGGGTCTTCTGGCCCCGAGATGTCTCATGATGTCAAGTAACTGGCATATAAATACTGGCTTAGTCCTTTGGGTGCTACTTGACAGTTTTGCCAGCAGACGACCTTGTAACGTTACTATTGTCATAACAAGCCTATGGCTGATCACAGTAATAACCTAAGCAGCTATCTACAAATTTGTCTAAAGCTTATATGAAACGGACAGATCTGTTACTCGTTCCTGGTTTGAGGGATCATGAAGCATGTCGATGTACATTATCTGCTAGTAGCCCAATCCAATGCGAATAAACTGGCGCATCTTGCCCATATCTTTTAGAACATCACATACAAATTGAAGCACCTCCGGTTCCAGTTAACTCGGAATGAAAATTGTAAAGAAGAACTTGATCAAGACAGTATGTCTTTGAAAACCAAAACAGTAAATCATCTCTTTCTTTAGTATGCAGCCAGTAATAGCCCATCTGCTTTGGCTAGGTTACTAGAACTAATGCATGTTCTTACATAACGTTCTGCATTGCTTACATTGCAAAAAGTTTTTTTTATCCTGAATTAAGCGAACGCAATAATGGCATCATACAACAGAACGTGCATTTGGTGATCAGCGCCACAGTTAAGCCTGTGTACGTATTTCCCGATGTTCTCCATCCGAACGGCAGACGATCATGAGCTAGATTTGTGAGCGCCAGAGACGTTGGCTGACGGTCGAAAGTCTTCTTTGACACATAGAGTACACTGTAGTTTCGTCTTATATTTAATGTCCGTCATGTAGTCTAGCTAGTTCAGCCTCGCGCCGAAGCGCCAGCTGCGAAGCGAAAGCTGTATGTTTTACTGCTGTCGCGTTATTTAGCCGCCGGCAAAACTGCCGGGGGCTATATGTTTTACCGCCGGCTCTCCTTTTTTTAGCCAACCGTCCAACGTGTGACCAGGTCGCCGCCGGGTAAAAAAGCATACCGGTGAATAGAACCTATGTGTGGCACGAACAATTCGTATAGACATCTCCATCAGCCCTCGCCTAATTTTCACAGGGGGTCAAAAAGTGCGAAATTTTTCCCCGTTTTTCGAGCCCACTCCACGCGCTCTTTTTTTTAAAATGGGGCAAAAAAATCAAAAATCTAAAACAGTATTGTATAGCATCGATGTCTGGGCTCTCATCTGCCGCAGACTCCGTGCAGCTATGGCCCCCAACTCTGTTGCCGAATTGGAGACCCTAAAGTGCGACAATTGGAAAAACGGGTACATCACTAACTCATCCGCGTGTAGATAAATTGCGTTCAAATTTCACAAGGTGGTACTCTGTCGCTCCAGCAAAGCTGCGGAATTGTCAAAACCCACTAAGCTTCGAATCCAAGATGGCGGATGACGCCCAAATGTTTAATATACGGCGCAAGACGGTTTGTTGAGTGAGTGAGTGAGTGAGTGAGTGAGTGAGTGAGTGAGTGAGTAGTCTGACAATGCCCATTTAATACAATACAAGTGTTACCAGGTGACTAGATGATTAAGGCTACAGATAGAAGATGAACAGAATCAAAGATTTTAGCCACAATAAAATGTGAGACGACGGTAAAATGCATTTTTTTACTAACAACGCCGCTGTGATCAGGGCTATAGAACTGGGCTGTAAAGATTTTTTAAAGTTTTTTTAGTTTTCGTCATTTTTATCTAACTGAATAGAAGTGACATTCACATTTGCACTTAAATTTGCGACAATTATTCGCTTCATGAAATTGTCCTTAGTACGATACAGTACTTTAGATGGGAAAATGTAGAATGTTCTCTGGCGTCACTTCGCACTTAAAGCAAAAAAACCGTTAAAAACTCCCCCCCCTCAAAAAAAACTAGGTTTTTCCACCCCTGGCTGTGACCTGTGACTCGACATTTTCACCAACAGCTAGAAAAAATTGTCTACGGCAAGCCGTTATGCCTCTGACAGACGCAAGAATCGCAGCCGGTCCGACCTGTGCCTCTTTCACCTTATACAGAGACTGGCAGCGGCATAGAAATAGTCATGGACGCATGGTGCACTGACGACCAGTAGCTTACGTAACATTACCTAACGTCAACAACAATTATCTTATTACTGTTAAACGAACTGCTGATAGCCCTCTGCGCCGGTAAATATCACGTCTATCCATATGCGCATCGCTTCTGGTGTAGGGGCGACAAGAAACAGAGGTCGTTCGACCGTCTTGACGCAAAACGTCGACTCTGGATGTGGACTGCGTGACCGCCGCCCGTGGTCGACGAACACATCCTGGATCGTCTGAAACCAGATGAAGGTGCCGTCAGCTCGCTTCTCTGTCTTGTCGGTGTAGTAGTGCAGGCAGCGCTGCGCAGTGTCGAAGACGAACCAGCGTCGTTTCCACAGTCTGATCGTGGCGTTGTCGCCCAGCTTGGACAAGTAGCCGTGACAGGTGCTCGATGTCAGCTGTACGTGGTCACACTGGTCGAGGCGATGACCGGCTGACTCAATGAAACGTCGCAAGTCCACGTTACGATCACGCGCCGGCAGGTAGCACGTCAGCGGACGACTACTCGACTACAGATACACTCGACATAATGTGGTAAATACCTACTAGTCGCAAGCATAATGAGACAATGTTCATGGCATAGTCGCGGTCATCAGAGTATGCATGTACTGTTCGCCGTTTACAGACTGCTATCGTCCACGCCACCACTGCCATTCATTACTGCTCAAACTGAAACGTTGATAATTATTTCACGTCTCGTGGGCTCATGCAAAGCGATTACTGCACCATAGGGCGTATGCCTCCGCATGAGCACTATACGAAGCTACAGTTACTGACAAGGCCTAATGCTGACTGACTACAAATTAAACCTGTACAAGTATTAATAAATTATTCGTGCAGTAAAACACATCATATCTAATATCATAAAAGAATAAAAAGTTGTCATGCAAGTGAATATTGGTGTCATTATTTCTGGACCATGAATATTATTTAGAGAATATGTTTCGAATTGCTAATTATCAAATCATAATACGCATAAGCAACCCTGTGGCATCGTTAAAAGTAAAGGTTTGCAGTGTACAGCCAATGGCGTTGACGTACCGGCAGTAGTTGTTGGTGAGACCTCTGTCGTAAATGAACAGGACTGCTGTGTGCCTGTCCGACATCGCTGCAACTCGACGGATTGCGATACAGCTGAGTGTGGGACTGACTCTTGGACGTCAGTGCAGCCGCAGCAGCAGCAGCAGGCGGGGTATCAGACATGAGGCGACGACTACAGCTGGCAGCTCTAGGTCGCAGAGCCGTCGTCGAGTTGCGACCCGCTCGTCGACGTTCAGACCAGCGGTTCGTCGTCGGCGTCGAACTCAACTCGATGAGCAAATCACCCAAAGGATCACCGACTACCTACGTACATGCATACACCTTGCATTGTATTTTATCAGTTTTTACCCTGCACGTCTTTTGTTGGTCTACAGTCTACACGTTGTGAGTCCGCTATTATTATTTCGCCAAGTGATGTAAATTCTTTTCGCCTCTCAGTCTCTTTTTCGCTAGTTATCTCGGTTAATTTTTTTCTGCTACAGCTATATCGTGTTTACAAGTGTAAGAAATACATTTCTTTTGCATGAAAACGGTTTAAAACATCATTAATGAGAAACAAAACTTCACGACAACTCGCAATTACAGTGATTTTCTTCTCACATAAGTTGTAATCGACAATATTCTCACTATTGTCCAAAGGGAGTAAACTGTAAACCTCAGTGCGATTTGTCACTTTGTCAATAAGTTAGTCTGCTGTACGATACAATAAACTGATAATTATAAATATCTACTTCAAACCAAATCTTCAGTTATGTGCATATTGCGTGTGGGTCGTTGTCAGAAGTCAAGTTCACATAAGTGTCAAAAGAAAGCCCATGTCCTTATTTCGATACCAGTCTAAACTCGAGTGTTTACCTGGTTGTTGTTATGTTCGGTTGGTGATGTCGCGTTGGAAGAGAGAGGCAAAACAAGCCCCGATGACGACGAAGAAGCATTAGACAAGTGATCAAGGTCATTGACTGCCGCAGCGACGGTTCTCTGTCGCGTCGAGTTCGTCTCGCATCGATGATCAATCTGCGACCACAGCTTCGCGATCATCTCCGCTCGCTCCTTCTCCATCACTGCAAGCTTTTCTTCCAGCTTTCGTTCGAGTCTCTTTTGTTCGTAAAGTTCGCGCAGGTCGCGTTCGCGCTCCGACGATGACACGTGGTTGTGCGCAGTCTGAAGCTGACGAGTAACTGCGCTCGCTGACGTCGCTGTCGTTGTCGCTAGCATCGACGGCTGGCCGATGTCGTCGTTCTTCGTCGATTTACTGGAAGATTCGGCAGGTTCTTCGTTATCTACTGGCTGTAGATTGCGTAGATCTGCTTGACTGGTGGAGTGACGCTCAGCAACAGCGAGTGGCGGCGTCTGACGGTCGACAGTTCGATGATCAAGTTGGACAGTCATGGCTCGTCGCGCCACTCGCGGCGGCTTTTCCAGATAACACCGACTCATGGTTGTCGCGCGTTGACGCTGCTCGGCCGGCTGTTGCGTTCCGCTGTGCGCTGGCGACGACAGCAAACATCCGGTTGACTTACTGGTCTTACTCGGCAGCGGCAGGCGTGAAGGCGTCGACGAAGATGTCTGGTCACCGCTGGTCTTGTCGACTGTTGGTCTATTGGTCGCCGCCCGTAGATGCTGCAGACTATTTGCTTTCAGCAGATTGTCTAGGCGGCTCATCGGTGTTGTCAACTCTGATGTCGATTTCCACGGCGACGTGAGCGCTGAAGTAGCGTTGTCTTGCTGCTTTATATCAGTTTTAAACCTCCGCCGACCTCGACTACACGAGTCGGTATGTTGGTTACTGCTACTGGCCGTCAGTTCACCTGTTGTGGTTTGTCTGTCCACACTATTGGATTGTTCACGAGCTTCACACGCTGATAGCTCGGGTTCGACGGCTGTCTCTGCAGTGGTACTTGTAGTACCTGTCTCGGCCGGTCGTCGACGCTGGCTGCTGCGGTCGCGCAGATGCTTCAAGTATCCTTTGACCGGCTCACTGATCCGCTGTGCCACCTCGGCGCCAAGCCGCTTCATGGACGCCGGGCTTGGTGACGTGTGCAGTACTTTACTTCTGCTTCGGCGATATCGACTTGGCGACGGAGAACGCGTGCGCGACAGAAGAGATTTGATAAACGATACCTTTGACGAGGAACTTGGCGACTCTTGACGCGTTCCAGCATCAGCAGCATCCGAATCCGATACTGTGTTAGGTTCAGTTACACTGCTGTCGTTAATCGACTTATCAACACGCTGTATGTCTCGATCTCTCCTCGGCCTGTCATTTGACCGCGCGTCACTTGTCGACAGTTGCAGGTCTGTTTCGTCACTAATCTTCTTCATCTTGTCTTGCGTCACAGATACCTGTGTCGCCGCACCTGCAGCAATAATGCCAGGTGTGGACAGAAGTACTGCTAACCGTTGACTCTCATCTACGCGATGGCCCGAGTTAGATGACGGCGATGTCTGGACGGTTGTAGAAGGTGAACCGGAAGAGTCTACGTCTGTGGCCACACGACATCCAGCACTATCCTGCGCTTTGATCCCTGCAGACACTACCGATACAATCACATTGCTCTGAGGCACCTGACTGCCGGTAATTGCGTTACTGTTTACGTTTCCAGTTCTCCGGGTTCCTGTACCGTCTGTCGGGCTAGTTACAGGTACAACAGCTGAAGGCGTCGTCACGCAGCTCATCAGCTCAGCGTCTCGTCGACGAGTCCTTGAACGACGAGTAGCCGCAGCAGTGGCGGCGGCGGCGGCGGCGACAGCGACGTCTGCCGTGTGTTCCGGTGACTCGACTGCCGCGCTTGACACCGGTCGGTCACTGGTCATGAGTGACTTGACCGTCGTCGTTGTCGTCGCCACGTTGTTGTCAGCGTCAACGTGTTCGTCACTGGACGACTTGCTCGGTCCATTACGAATGACAACCAGCGGCTTGACTACGGCAGACCGAGCGCTCGACGACCGCGCCAATTTAGCGGCTGCTGCCGATATTAACGCTTCCTTCAGCAGAGTCTTGTTGTCGCTGAAGTAGGATGGCGACAACGGAGCTGGTGTCGGAGACGAAACTGTTCGACCAGACAGCATCGATGGGGGAGTAGGAGTGATTTGTGGGCGACAGTCGACGGCACAGCGGGCAGCGAACTCGACTGGCGGGTGATTCAAACCAGCGGCGCGATGCTGCTGCTGCTGCTGGCGTGGATTACGCTGTCGATGACGCGAATCCTCCGTCAACTGCTGCTCATTAAAGCGACTCCTGTCCACGGCATTCGGTGCGTACTCGCCAGATATCTCGCCGCGCTGAACTCCGCGCTCAACAAGAAACGGTGGCCGAGGACGAGACCGAGACCGGGCCACAGTCCTACTGCCGGCGACGAACGTCGGTTGAGCCCAAAACTGCGGCGACTTGGAGCGGACGTCGACATCGCGGCGTACAGCGTCGAATACGACGCCGACAGGCGGCGACGGGCGTACAAAGTCATCTGGAGCGGCATAGACATCGCGCCGACGGGACCGCTGGCGTCTTCCTGGATGATAATTGTCGCTGTCGCCGACAGACGGCGCTTGTCGACTGCAGACTGCAGTGTTCAGCGTCGATGTCGGCATCTCGTTTATGTTCGAACTTTTGTCCTTGTTTCTTCTCGTTGCTGCTACTCGATATCTGACGTTTTCCATCTGATTCTCAGCACTAAACTATCTGAAACAAACACATTCACAAAAGACTTCCCAAACTAATAACGGGAACAACTTTCTGTATATCCTCAACATTATGCCACGTGATAGCAATAACAGTGCGCAGTTAATTAAAGCAAAGCCGATGTATGCCAAAGAGCACTTTTAACAGAATAATGTTAGGTCAGTATCGTTCATACCTTAAAAAGTAGATGGGCTTAATTTTGTCAACAAACAACTTATATGCATGAAATAGAAATTTTGCATGGCCCGAGAAAAACGAATAAACATTTATTCAAAACTATAAACGCATATTACGCATACAAATCCACACCACAAACGAACAGCATATTCAGCGTCCATTAGTATTCTTTCACATAGGCAGAAAAACAGAGTCTCTACTGACATATGGCTATACCACGACAAACTTTGACAAACTTTCATTCAGGCTGATAAAATTGGTGCATATAATAACTGTAAAGTGAACTTCTTCAATGTGCAAAACGCTGTCGAAAATTAAGGTACTTCTATCGCAAGCAATTGCTATATACTGTAGTACAACAGCGAATAGCGATATAGTCAACGCCAGAGGCAATTAGTGAACTGTTGATTAACGAGACCTATTTTAGTCACACAGAACACGCCACCAGCCACTTATGTATACGCGTTGTTGCTTTTTCGCGCGCGTCTACGCCATCCAATTCCGTCTGTTTGTCCGTCACACTAGTGATCCACGCCTAAACGGTTTGAAATATTGAATATGCTTTGCACCACACGACACACTGATGCTTGAGGATTGCTGTGGTATCGAGTACCTTATAGTACCTTAGTCTGAACCCATTAGTGAGACGTTGCGGTACCAACTATGAGTTGAATTCAGGCAACAGTACCATAACATCTCACTGTAAATTCGTGGTTGGGTGCCATAACGTCCCACTACTGGGTTTAGACTAGGATACCAGAACATCAAGTTTTGGCAAGGTACCATTGCGTGACACTATTGAATTCAGACAAAGTACCATAACGTCTCACTTGGAGTCATGGTTAGATACCATAACGTCACACTACTAGGTTCAGATTTGGGGAATTTTGGGCACCACATAGTCGCAGTACCATTACATCCACAGTGTTCGCATCTATTATTATTATTATTATTATTATTATTATAAAATCGTACACAAAGTACATGACAGACAGACATACAGTAAGAACAATAAAAACAATAAAAGTGAGCACTAGGCTTAAACACAAACACTGGAAAACCAATGATAAAAGAACTGTCCCTAACCATAATAATCTCAGAAAATAAATTTGCTAATGCAACATGCATACAGTCGGTAGAACGAATAAAATGAGACTATATTTATTTATTTATTTATTTAATATAAAATGATAAAATGGAGGAGAAAAGAAACTAGTTAATACAACAATACTCAATCATAAAATCAATCTCCTAGGGTGGAAGTTTCGACTGTAGCTGTGATCTGAATTGACCAAAAAGACGCGGCGAGAGCTCAGCTCTTGTTCAGTTTCTCGCTATGTCCGTTTTCGTTCAGCGCCTCGCCTCAATGGCCTCATACGCGTCGAAGGTATTTTAACGCCAGCGAACGCACGCGCCACGGAACAGCCGTTCGCTCAACGCCTTAATTCAATCCACATGCCACAGCACTGAGCGCCGAAACATCTCTAGCCACAGAGAGTGCGGGTGCAGAAGCAGGGTGAAGTGAGCAGGCAAGGAAGCGAGAGATGCTGCAAAGATGTAAACGACGCCCGTGAATCTGGCGCGTCTGCTAGCAGCAGTCGTTGTTTACTGTAATGCGCCGTCTCCAATTCAGCCACATACGTGTTGTTTTCCTTTACTGTTTTAAAACTTTGGGTTATACCACTGCTGGTTTGTAACTTTAGAACAGACGTGAAACCAGAGAGACAGAAGATATAGGCCTACGTCAGCCGAGCCGCAGCGCTCAACAGGCCAAGTATAGCCAACATATGTCATGTCGTAAATATATCGAAGCGAAGCTCTTGTTACGCAGATGTCGAACCAAACACGCAACGAATGCAGCAAACAGAAAAGTCACTTTTTATCTGTGATAACAATCAACATTGGTTAAGCCGCCTGCTAATAGGCTAATTGATGTTGATGTTGAAGTATGCATTCACACGTAGATCTTCGAAATCACCCAGCATTTCCCGCCAAAAGTGACACATCAAAACTGCACCACAATAGTAACAACAAGAGTCAGCTACCGCCGAGATAGCACGCGTCGTCTTGGTCACTCACCATTTCATGACATAGGACGGACATACGGAATTGTGATAGCAATAGTGAAAGCTGTCTATCACCGTGAAGGAGTGTGATCCTAAGACGTTGCTCAAAAGTATTCATTGTGGCTAAGCTGCCGGTGCGTTATGAAAATTTAATTGTATGGTCACTTCCGATCACGTGACAAAAATGGCGACCACACCATTGAATCGGCCATAGTCGAAAACCCCAACTAGACGCAAAAATCGCAATGCTTACGTGCAATAGATTGGAATTATTGACGACG
>Ga0126335_1000468_pt1 | contig 19455 bp, 9 predicted proteins | sample OlaspJWI45metaG_FD_108409 | JGI IMG/M metagenome (GOLD analysis project Ga0126335, IMG submission 108409) | Marine gutless worms symbiont microbial communities from Oahu, Hawaii - Olavius sp. 1 OAHU.JWI-45 metaG | ecosystem: Host-associated > Annelida > Digestive system > Unclassified | place... | reverse complement strand
GAAAAGGAGGAACGGAAAAGGAAGGGAGGCTTGGCTACTCCGTCATAAAATCCTGGATCCGCCACTGGCAGGGGGGATGGCGTAGGGCCCCATATTTTACCTAAACCGATACTGCACATTCTTCTTCTTCTTGCAGATAGGTGACAACTCAGGTTGAGTATCGCAGCGCGGTGAAAGGGTCGACGTGCGTGAAGCAAACATTTGGTGATGCTTTGTAACACGGTGGAGTGGAGTGGTCAGTGATCATTGGTCATGGTTGATCGAAGCCTGATCTTGACGACCAACTGGCTTCCGTCAGTGCTTTGGTCGGGTCATCTGGCCTGTACAAACCCACCCCGAAATGAGCTGGGCTAGAGTGCGACGTTAAGCACGGAGTCGCTGTGCGGGTGTCGTGTATAGGGCCGGTGCGCAACGGCGATGTGTTTGATGTGACGTTTTCGTCTGACAACAGCATCAACTCAACTGGTTTCTATGCTTCTTACCGCGTCATTAACGCCAGCTCCATGTTGACGTCACCACGCAACCAGCCAGCCGCCGGCACTCGTAAGAGACTGCTACTGCTGGTTGATGTATGCTTCTGACCATACACAGATTGGAGTCAGGCCACATATCTGGTTGAATGAAAGAGGCTTGTTTCTTGCTCGGAAGTCACACAGTGTCGCCTGCCCATTCCATTGTGCCGGGCGCTCTTAGCATCTATGTGTGTTTACATGAAACAGTTTGCGATTGAGAAGAATATTTAACAGCAGGCAGGAATGTCTGAGGTAGTAGATAAGTAATTGAGATGCAGTAGTGCAGTGCAGTAGTGCATTTTGTTCATTTGTTATTGGTCCAGATTTGCAGCAAATTTGAACTTTTAACTTCCCGAGGTAGTGTAGTGTTGACTGGAAATGCTGTATGCATTTTGTGGAAATTTCTGCTTTTTTGCAGCATCAAACGAATTTTGGATATAGGTTAAGGTTTGACAGACTTAAGGCTGATTCTTAGAGGGCTACTTTTGTGACCGATTGTGTGTGTGTCAGTGTGTGGCAGTGGTGAGTGGACATGTTTCGACAGACAGTGTCTAACGAGCAGAGATCAACTGTGTGATGGTGTCAGTCACTGCTCGGATGGTTCTGATGAGACCTACACGCATGCTCGATGTCCAGGTGCTAATAATGTTGATACAACTGCACAGTGCACATATATGCATTCAATATTTGTATTAATAAGATGCATTTACATCACTTTATATAATTTTATTGTCATCGACTGCACTCCATCTTGTCACCCTTACGCTGTGCTTGCTTAGCTTAGCGGTTGCCTACAGTTCATATTGTAACACAGTGGAGTGGTTCTGGCGGGATTGAAGCTGATCTCAGTGGCTAACTGGATTCCTTCAGTGCTTTGACGCTGTTGGTTCGGTCTGACCTGTAAAAATTGTCCTCGGAATGACGTATAAAGTGTCGAGTGGGAAGTTAAGCCTCTACTCATTCACTTTACCAAAGTCATATTCACGTATGTGTGCACCATCTCGCCAAGAATGCTGGTTACACGTGAATACATTTTCTAAAAGTTATTGATATTGGGCTAGATTGACTGTAGTTATTTGAGAACTTATCAATGATTTGGCTGCGTATGATTCACACACTGTACCGGAATGTTTATAATTTGTTCAGTGTCTGTTGTGTGATTTTGCAGGGAAACAGAATTTGTTTGCTTGCGACTTCTCAAAAACGTAAGCTTTTTATTGGCCATCTTCAATGCATGCTGGCTTGATGAATTAATGCCAGTGTAGCTGCCGCCCAACGCAGTGCGTTGGCGCGGCTTCTGCTATTGCAACGTGGCTGTCTGTGTGTCTGTCACCGTGTCACGTTGATGTATTTTGCCTAAACGACTGAGTTGATCATCGTACGACCTTCACCCAGCCGTTCTAGTTTTCCCATACCATATCTGAACTGATAGCTGATCCCCCTCATTGAATGGGTTAGCAAAGTCGGAAAATCAGGCCAATGAATCACAGCCATTCACCAGAGGGCAGCGTCGGGTGGTTAGCCAGGGATAGCTGAGCTTCTTGTCGTAATATGTAAAACTGTTGATGCATGTGAACTTACATTTACACAGTGGTCAACTGTATAGTTAGGTATTAGTCACAGTGTAGTTGTATAGTAGTGTATCATCATGTGCTTAGTAAGGTTTGTAGTTGATTACGGTACAATTTTGTGGGTTGTTTAATGAGTTAGTTTAGTTTACGAATGATCTAGTGTATAAACTGAAACGACAGATGTGTGCATATGTGAACATAGTAAAACTCAAATAATGGAAAGTAGTTAAAAGTAACCGTTTCTGGCTCCACTGGGACTGGGACTTGATTCCGGGATAATTAGAAGCTGCTGTTGCTGTGCTCATGAGTGCTCCTGTGAACAGTGCCTGTGATGGCTGTAGCTAGTGCTGTTCTTGTCTTGTATTAGTTGCATGTATGAATATTATGTTTTAAACTACCATACAGCATGAATTTGTGAAAGTGAATGAATGAATAAAGAATGAATGAATGAAAGTCAGAATATGTCTTTGTTAGTAGTCCGACAGACGATGGTCTCTGTCAGCTGTCTAGTACTGGTGGCTGGACTCACACTTCACAGTCTCAGCTGCCATATGGACCAACTGCAGACCATACTAACCGCACTGGTATATCTGCTATACTTGTCAAGATTGGATGTGCCTTCAGTGCTTTGACGCTGTTGGTTGGGCGGCAGGAAGGGCATCCGGCCTGTAAAAAAACCTTTGGGGGGTTGTGGGGGTGGGGGCGCCGTTAGTCTGGTCGGAGTGGCGCCCACCCGGACTGTCAGTACCTCTGCCTCCGTTATCTTCCCCTGCTTCATAAAAATCCAGAAGACAGGAGGTGGGGAAACCCAGCCTGAACGCAGCACAGCCCTATGCTAAGGCAGAAGGCAGAGTGTTTCTTCTGGTACCGGCCTACCCACGTTATCCCGGAACAAAGGCCGTTAAACGGTTGTTGTTGTTCTTGTATTTGTCAAGATTGGATGACTTGGCGGCCTTTTCTTAGCATATCCATAGGATGCTAGTTTTGATAGTGTTAGTCAGAGTTTGATGCAAGTTCACATGGAGATGTATCTTACTTCGCTCCAGACATAAACTTAAAGCTGGCACATTTGACCTTTGATCTTTGATCTTGAGTGCAGTTCCAGTATTTATTGTTATTTGTACAATATTCTTTTCTTTGTTAACTTGTGACTTCATAGTTAAAAATAAGGAACAAAACCGTAGATTCTTGCAGATTTGTTGGCAAAAGGGCAAAATCTGTCATTTCTGGCAATTAATTCAACAAAATGCAGTAGCGCCATCTAGCAAATGAAAATTACTATGAAAGCGTTCTCTGCCCATATCAAAGCGTGCAGAAAACCAAATCGAGGTTCTTACTTACTTAAATTTTTATGCCAGTGGTGCTAGTGTTTAAGTACTGCACAGTAATTTCAGTCATTGTTGTTTGTTTAATTATTATCTGTGATTTATTTACTTTTAAATTTTTGCACAACATTGGCTAACCAAAGATGATGACCAATCATTATTGTCATATCTGTCATTCGTCAGATGGTGCCACTTTATTTTACGTAATTAATTTTTTGCAAATTATGCAGTAGTGTTAAGAATTAAATGACGTTGTTTTTTTTTCAAATACGGTGAAGATCCGAGCAATAAAGTCAGTTCAAATGCATGGCCTCGTTTGTTTTGACCCACGCTGTAGATAATTATCTGCTATAACAAGGTTTTAGTTTCCTCCATGGACAACTGTGTGTAGTTCGTGAAGTTTCAACTGTTGTTGGTGATTGTGCACAGCGGGTTTCTACATATTTGCAAGCCAGACGGAGCCGTCGCTGGTCTCCTATCTGTCCAGTCCCAGTCAGAATGTTGTGCTCAATCGTACCTACTGTCTTTCATTTTACTACTTTGTCGCTGCGCCACTTCATCAGTCTTCAGCCATCTCCTTACTTCTCTATGTTTCCTCTGACCAGGTTTCACTGCGTGTTTGTTCTGTTCTACATTTCTGTTTGCTTATAACTCGGGAACAGGTGCCATGATTACTTTCAGATTTTTAGCGTTGCTCCAGGGTCCAGGGATGGTTTTGAAGCCCAAAGCCCCCTCAACCTCCGTGGCCTCATCCTATTAGTGATGACGGTCTGGAGTAAAGAGGATACATTAACACAGCTGCTTTAGTTACTATAGCACAGTGCAATACTTTTGTTGCACGATGTTCTAGGCAGCTTATAGGTCCAGCAGATTGGGATTTTGTCGCATTGGGACCCTTACGCTGTGATTAGCCTAGAGGCGGTTGCCTACAGTTCATATTGTAACACAGTGGAGTGGTTCTGGTGTGACTGAAGCCTATCTCGTTGGTAAAACTGGCTTCCTTCAGTGCTTTGACACTGCTGGTTGGGTCATCTGGCCTGTAAAAGTCGTCCCCGAAATGACCTATAATGTGTCGAGTGGGACGTTAAGCCTCTGCTCACTCACTCACTAAAGCCCAAAAAGAATTTGGGGGCAGGTTGGAGGTCCAAAAAATTTGTATTTCTCGTTTCTTGTGGCACCTGCTGTAGCTCTTCTTGCTCCAAGAACTTTAGTTCACCATGTCCATTTCCTCCTGTTACACCGACAACCATCTGCCTCAATTCCAGACGGTTGGTTACTGGAAATACACTCGTTTCGCTGATGATTGTGGCGCCTAGAGTAACTGTTTGCTCTTTGAATGCCTGAATAATGTATTTACTTACTTACTTACTTTGTTAGTTACTATTCCAGGGACTTGTATTCATCTGTAGGTTGGTCGACGGCCGGAGTGGAGTAGGAGAAGACTTAAAGGATCGGTGTCGTGGAAACTTGCCGAGCTGAGTTTTGTACTTCGTACGACACTACAGATGACATTCGCGGTTGAGTTCAATCATTCACAGAACGTGAGTGGGGAAGGTGAAGGCTTGGCTCTGGATGATATCAGTATGAAGGAAGGATCTTGTACAGGAGCAGGTTAGCAGCAGTGGGTTCTTGTCTGTATATTCACATAGATTTCTTCATGTTTCTATGCAGAAGTTACTAATAGTAAAGCAAGTTTAATGCCGCTGACAGACGTGCAAGAAATGTGCACGACTGTGCAAGAAACTTGTACAACAAAAATCTTGCTGCAAGTCACTATGACAGACATGCAAGTTTCTTGTACAAGTTAACTTGTACAGGTTTCTTGTACGTGTGTCACCAGCATAAATGATGTGCTTCTGTAGTTAAGCTGCTCATGCTGCAGTTTTTAGGCATGTGATGCAGACTGTTCTTACCAATGTTCGCAGTGGCTGTCTGTCTGTCATGCGGTGGCGTGTGCAGTGTACGCCGCGTGCAGTGTGCGTGGGGTCATTCGGTGCAGCCTTTGTCAAATTACTTTGACCACTTGTTTTGTCACCACTTTGGTTAATTATGTAATTGTGTTCGTCGTTTTGTTCATTCTCTCTGCTTGTGTGTAGGATTACAGAAAAATAATTAAAATTTATGAATAAATTTATGATTTATTTTCAACATTTTTTTATAATTTGAACAACTGAAGTTGATGCTGTGCTTCATGGAGATTTTTGCTGTCCGATGCAGTGCGTTGGTGTGGCATTTGCTATTGCGACGGTGTCTGTGTGTCTGTCACGTTGATGTATTGTGCCCAAATGATTTGAGTCGATCATCATGCGACTTAGGACCGATTGCACCATCGCGCTTCAGCGTTGAGCTCGATCAAGTGGCCGCCGTGAACTGGTTCATGGTGATTGCGCGTTGCACCATATTTAAATAAACTCATTCAGCCTTAAACTCGAGTTCTAACCTGAACTTTGCTTTCACAAAATTTACAAAATGGCGGTTCATGAGATAATTACATGATATTTCTTGAAATTTCGAGATTAATGAACACAAACAGACGACGTGAAGTAAAAGAACGAGTAGATCCACTCACGAAATACGATGACAGCAAGTTTTATGCATGATTCCGCCTCTCAAAGCTGACTGTTCTCCATCTACTGTCGGACGTATGTCAGACAGTTCATTTGCCGTCCTTTCGCAACATTGTACGATCCGTATACTGCAAAAATCACGGGAAATCACTACAATTATGAATGACACTTCAATGGCGTTCTTCAGGCACCACGCCCTGCGGCCTACAGGCCAGTGCCTACCAGATCGCGACGTCTGATTTTTACATTTTCATTATTAAATCCGAATATTGTGATTATTTTAGGTTATAAATGAAATACGAAGTCAATATTTTTACCAAATGTGTTACCAGTATATAGCGAAATGGTGTTAAAGTGCAGTTATTTTGCACTTATTACACACATGATGATGACACGGTCATGACGTATAGCAGCCTGTTGAAATTAAAACATACATGAGAAACGAAATCTTTTTGTAAGTAGGTAACGTTGCATGTGAATTCATCAGCTTGCTTCCTTGTTTATTTACTTAGATATGTGTAGGCCTAATCAACAGATGTGTTCGTTCAGCCAATAGGAGTTCGTGAAATTAGGTGACCTACATAAGTCATGGGTTAAACTGAAGTTCAGTAGAACTCGTTAATAAATTTGTGGTGCAACCCAAATTCGTTGAACTTGAAACTGAACTCGTTCTAGCAGTTGAATGAGCTCTCTTGATCCCAAGCTTGAACCGCGATGGTGCAATCGGCTCTTAGTTTTCTCATACCAAATATAAACCCAACAGCTTAGGGAATTCCCCTCAATGAGGGTGTCAGGTGGGAGAGGGGTAGGTAAATATCGGAAAATCGGGCCAATAAATTGCAGTTATTCACCAGAAGGCAGTTCTTAACAGAGTGCACAAGCTTGGGCAGTTTGTAAGTGATAGCTGAGCTTGTTGTTTAGCCTGAGGTTCCTTCGCATGGTTTTTGGATCACACGTGCTCAAAAAACTCGTTTGTGAAAGCATTCATCGGTTAGCTGTAACAACACTTTTATCACTTACAAGTGTTTTTCTAGTACGATAGTATTGATGATGTTGTTATACATGTGTGTACAGTTGATGTGTCGTGTAATTTTGAGTCATCTCTGTGCGGGTGGTCGTCCGTCAATCAACTCGCAGACACAGAACTGGCTGAGCTGCGGTGGACCGTTCAGTCTGGACGGCCATCAAGAGGTCCGGCAACGGATCATTCCTCTTCAGACAGCAGTTAGTCACTGTTTTAGCTAACTTGTTTTACTCAAATTGGATTCATCTGTGTATACTGCAGGTTTGTGTTTTTAGGCTGCATGGAATGCATGAGTTGCAGACTATTGCAATCAATGCTCCTCGCTGAATGCATCGAGTTCCTGATTGGGTGGAGACTTTTGGCGACCCAAGGAATGGAGTTTTTAATTTTCCCCACGGATTCGATGCAGCCTTTGCAAAATTACTTTGGCTCGTTGTTATTTAGCATGTTAAGTTGATTACCTTGCAGTTGCTTGACAGCTGATTGTATTCATTGTCATATTAGGTTGTGTCATATGCACGAGATGCCGTCTTTTGCAGTTGATGATCCCGTAGTGTGGATATTCGTCAGTCTATCTGTCTGTCACGTGGGCGACTGTTCGGTTCATGTTTGCTAGGTGGCACCACAATGCAGCCATCGCTACATTACTGTTGCCACTTGTATTTTTGCTGTACTTTGTTAACAGCTGCATCTTAGCTGATGACCCCTTTGGTGCTTGGCATGTTGTGTGTTTTACAGTGGCTCACTGGAGATGAAGGGACTCAGCCAGTTATTCCAACAGCTCACTGTTGCAGTTATGATTCGAGTTAGAGTTAGGATTGGAGTTAGGTTTAAGGTTATGGTTAACCTTTGGACTAACAACTCTTGAATAGTGGGCCGTTGGATCAGTGGACTGAAATTGTTAAGATAACACAGTGAGGTCATCTGTGAGATGCGTGTGCTGTTTGCAGGTGGTTCATATATCGTAGTCACATCCTCGCGGTCATCTGAAGGTCATGCCATGCTCATCAGTCCCCCCGTCTCCGCAGCACCTGGTGATCGCCAATGTCTCACATTCTGGTGGAGTACCAGTGTGCAGTCTGTGTTGTCGGTGAGGTTGCTGCGACATGACGGAGTACTGCTTGGCATAGCATGGAACCAGACTGGCAATCCGGGAGCATGGACCCAGGCTAATGTGAATATTGTCACTCAGGGGCCATTCCAGGTCAGTGTCTGCTCGTGTTGTAAGTGAGTAAATGAGGTGCTGCATGTCTAAACAGCCACAGAGCGCCATGCGCTCGTTCTCCAAATAAGAATGTTTTCAGCGGTCATCTGGACTATCTGTAGCTGAAGTGATGTTGCACAATGACATCTGAACATTGATTGTTCCCGGAACACACAACAGATTCAGTGTTTACCTGCAGTTGGCCGCAGCTTGTGGAATGACCTTCCACCCATACTATGGCGGCCAGATGTGTTCTTTCGGGCGTTTCGACTGCGCCTCGAGACTATATTGTTCCATCGAAGCAGATAGTGACTAAATTTCACTGTTTTTTGTGTTATATAAGCTATCTTGATTGATTGACTGATTGAGGAGATAGCAGATCACAGGTGTGGACTGACAATGGCAGAAACTGTAGCTTATCACTAGTGATATCAGCTGATGTTATTTTGAGAGTTGTCTGGAATTCAGCAGAGGAAAGAACTCCGATTCAGCATTCTGGGATCTCATTTAGTGTTTAACAGCATGCCAGTGCCCAGTCTAAATCTTTTTCTTGGTCTTAAGCTTGAGAACAGCACTGGTTTCTGTGAAAGTGCCATTGTGTCGTCGATTTCCTGGCTCTCAGTGTTATTCTGTCTTACAGTTTCAGTTCTGTAGTCACTGCAACACTTTTTCAGTTTGCCAGGACAACATTTTTTCAGCACTTGCGCTAAAAATATTGTTTTAATACAAATGTTATTATTAATCTCTGTTGTGCTGTCAGGTGGTACTGACTGCAACGTTACGTTCTGACAGATCCTATGTGGCCGTTGATGAACTTGTACTGACAGACAGTGAATGCTATCTATCCACAGGTTTGCCTCTTTACTGTTTCGTCCGATGTTCGTTATTTGTGCCATCTGAGTCAGTCTGCATTTCTGCTTTGTTTTCTTGTTCGGTAGTTTCGTTCAGCCAGCTACAGAATGATGTGGCCACACTCCGGCTTTACAGTTTTGCCTGCCACTCACGTGTTTATCCACGAATGGAATGAACCATGCGTAAGTTTGCTTTAGGCTGCGTCGAATGCATGAGTTGCAGACTATTGCAGTCAATGCTCCTGTTTGTCTGTCAGGCAGCTTCAAGTGCTCCTTGCTGAATGGATCAAGGTCCTGCTTGAGTGGAGACTTTTGGCGACCCAAGGACCCAAGGAGTTTTTCATTTTCCCCACAGATTCGATGCAGCATTTGCAAAATTACTTTGGCCCATTGTTGTTTAGGAAGTTGAAGTTGGTCCTTACTTACTGACCCCGAAGATATGGAACGTTGAGTTGGGCTAGGCACGACAATGGTGAGTAAACAGTCTGCCCAGGATGGCAACGTGATGCAAAACACAGTTGTCAGCTGTAAGTAATGCCAGAGAATGGCAGGAGACTGAGTAAGTGACTGTACTTGGTGTAAGAAGTACTCACACACTTCCACAAGGTATCCAAACAGTTCTGTGATGTGTCGCAGGTAAGTGCAGTGACGGAGAGTATCAATGTGCAGTTGGCAGCGTCTGTGTGATGGCAGCTCGGCTGTGTGACGGTGTGCGTCATTGCTCTGACGGCTCAGACGAGGACTGGCGTGCACAGTGTACAATGTCGTCCACTGCACGTCAGTGATGCTCTGCTCTGTTTTGCACATTTGCATTTCTACGTATTTCGCCGTGTTATGCTTTTGGGGTGGCTCGGTGGCCGAGTGGTTAGCGTGCCGGACTCAGGCTCGGAAGAGCACGGGTTCGAATCGCAGTCGCGACGCTGTCGAGTTGCAGTCTTAGGCAAACTGTTCACACCCATTGTGCCTAGGTCAACTCAGCCTTGCATCCTTTCGGAGTCACTAAATCGAGTACCAGCTTCGGCTGGGGTAAAGGCGGTAAAGTCACCTCTGCCGGGTGGCAGGTAACACTGTGTGATCCCATATGGTAAGTGATTTCCCGTAGCGATGTGGTGAAGTTTCACAAACTGCTATACTATTACCTTTACCTTTTTACCTTTTTGCTCAGTTCTATTAGGTGCTTCAAATGCATGAGTTGCAGACTATTGTTACCGCTGTGTGCGGTGTCTGTCTGTAAGTCTGGCTGTCTGTCTGTCATGCAGCTGAACTCGGCGATGGCACGTGCAATGTGCACGGCACAGTGGGGTCATTCAGTGCAGCCTTTGCCAAATCACTTTGACCCCTTGTTGATTATTTGCCGCCAAGTTTGTAATACAGTGTGGTCTGAATTATGCCGCTGCAGCCTAGTCTGCCTATGAAGTTACAAGTTAGGCTAGACTGGGAGTAGTAATAGCAGTGTGTATAGTGTTGTTATTGATGTTGTCATTGTTATTGTGTTATTATTGTTCATCTTTTTATTGCGATAGCATTTTTAGCGTTGGACTTCTATTTTGAGCATGTGTGTGAATTAGCTGTAGTTTACACTTGCTTTTATTTTTACTGTACCTTGTGTACGATTTCATAATAAGTAATAAATAATAAATAAAATGTAAAAACCTCAATATTTACAACACGATGTAAGGGCGATAGCAAGGATCATACATACAAAACTGCAGAAATAAAGTTTCTTTGATCCTTTATAGGCCTATGCATATTAGCTGCCCTTACAAGCTTATAGCACGTGACCCCACTTGAATTTCTCCGTTCATCCCCGTCGATATCTATGCTGTACTTTGCTTGGTTGGTCTAAGTTGGTTGTTTCATGTTTGGGTTATTTAGCTTTTTCTGTTTATTGCTTTTTTGGTTGTCAGTGCCAGTGGAATCGGTTGCCTGCCAAAGTGACCTGTGTGTCAAGTTCAGTGCTACTGACCGCTGTTTTTGCCGTTGTCCAACAGAAACCTGTATGCGTCAGTTATGTTGTGTGGTTACTCTGTAGCTGGGGATCGGTTGCCGTCGACAACAGTATCCATGACAACGCGAGGTTGCCCGGCAACGGCTCCATTCCGCTGTGCGAGCACGTCGATCTGTGTTCCTCCGTCGTGGCTGTGTGACACAATTGATGACTGCGGGGACATGTCGGACGAAGGTTCACTCGCGGGCTGCACAGGTATGACATCGTTGATGCAGTTTGTGGGTGTGCAGGTAAAACTGTGAAAACTGCAGTTACAATGCACGATGTCGTTCCTTCAGTGCTTCGGAGGTGGGTTTAGCAGTAAGAGGCACTATAACAAGTTTCCGTACCTTTACCTTGCCCTTACCTGGTGTTACTTGGCTGATATGTCATCCATACTAATTGATTGTTTCGCTGTTTATTACCTGCGTAAATGCTGCGAGCAGGTATTCCTTTTGGCGGCGTCTGTCTGTCTGTCTGTCTGTCTGTCTTTCTGCACAAAATCTCGCAAACTACTGGTCGGAAATCGATGTAACTTGGCAGAAATATGTACCGTGGTGAGCGATATAAGTGGTTGGAAGTTGGTGACATTTGACCTTAACCTTTGACCTTGAGAGCTGTTTTTGTATTTGTTTCACTTGCCATGTATATGTCGTCTTCTGTTAGGAGTTTGTTATGCCTTAACCTAGCAACTTCATTTTCGGCGTGAAGGTACATTTTCAGAATATCTAGGTCACCTTTGAGTTTCTAGGTCATCGGGTTAATATCAAGGTCACAACAGCGAAAAGCGGCCGTGCGCAGGTATGTGCTCCCCTCCGACACAGTTTAATTTCTCTTTTGGTTTTTATGCAGCTACTTCCTGCAGGCGAAAGCCATGTGCTAGTCTGTGTGTGCATGTATCCGTCTGTGCATGACAGCCCGTGCGGTGGCTAAATAATGCATTTACCAGCGCATTAGAGGTTTTTTTAAAAATGATATGTGCTATATAAATTCACGTTTTACTTACTTAGTTTTACTTTACTTACCATAGACTTTGTAGTTTTTAATGTATTTTATGTGTTTTATGTTAGCTTTCTCTTTTTATCGCTTATTGTTCGTCATTGCAGTTGTTACGACTGTGCGGACTAGAAGTACACGTTATTTTTGTCTCCAGACTTACAGAGTTACAGCTAATGTGATCGGTGACTTGGCATTGGTTGGCGGTTGAGCTGGTGTTAGCGTCAGAATTCTGTCCAGTATCGGATGTAGTAGTTATACTATTGCATAGTGACCACTTGACGGAGACTGATATGACCAATATAACTGGCGCCATAGCGAATACTGATTGATTGACAGATTATAGCTTGTGTGGAGTTGGAGTTGCTACCAGTTATCGTAATGTTGTTTACGTGCACCGTCGTACCAGAGTTAGTGGTTGCCGAAGCTATAAATCGTGGTGTCCTTATTGTCAGAAGGCAGGAAAACAGTGCTCTTACTGCCAACGAACCAATTTTGTAACCACAGTTTGACACCAGTCTTTTCCGTTGACGGGAATCACTTGTGTTTCTTCCCTGCTCATACAGGTCTCTTTCAGATCTTGATTTTCCCAGTTGTGGTAGTAGTGGGCTTAATGTAAGATTTTGTTGTGTAGACGATGGACACAGGCTTCCGACAACAACGTCGATGACAGTTTTTACAACAACAATGAAAACGTTGCACCGATTATCAACAGTCACCACCGCCAGCATTCCGTCACTATCAGCAGTGTGTCCACTGACTCAGTTCACGTGCTGGTCAGACGCCAGCTGTCTGCCGCTCACTAAACAGTGTGACGGGATTCCCGACTGTCTGGACCAGTCCGATGAGTTTGCTTGCACCAGTACGAGGAGCTGTTGCTGTTATTTATTTCCACGTTGTTAGTTCTTACTGAGTATGAAGACATTTCTCTAATTCTTTTTCAATATACAAATGAAGCATGATGGCCAGTGAGACATGCTAATATATACGTCCCAAAGTTGAGATGTCACACGAGGGCAGATCCAGAATGTTGACATTTCAACATCGGGACATGTATGTTGGAAGTTGGACCAATAGGAACGCAATATTTTAGTTAGTGATGCGACAGTGAATTATGTCACTCAGTGATAGTACAAGATTTAAAAATTTATTCGCACTCTTGCAACTTGTTTTACAAGCTGAACAGCTGAATATATGAGATAAAAACGATAAAAAACACTGACCTATAGAATGAAAATATTTGAACAGTAAAACACGTAAACACCGTAACTACACAATGCTAGCAGTATAGGCTGTTAACTTTGTGTGGAATTGTAAAAAAATATAACACATTACAGAGCTTTGAAGTCGCATGAACAAAACAGGCTTAATGGCGGTACATGTTTGATAGACGGTGCACGTTAAGTAATAGAAGTATAGGAAGTCTCAGTCTAACCAAAAACTTTCAAGTATCCTTTCTTCATGGCAGGAGACAACAAACCATTTGCGAATATAATACTCATAATCGTTTTGAGGAGGTGTTAGATATGAACTGTGGCGTACACTTATAGCACCTGTGTGTGTAATTGTCCGACAGTGACCAGTGCAGAAGTGCCAACCCGTGGTGCGTGTGAGAGGAGCGGAGGTTTTCTCTGCCGGCAAGACAATCGCTGTCTGAGTAACGATTCTGTGTGTAACGGCATTGTCGACTGTTCTGATGCTTCGGATGAACTGAACTGCAACGGTTTGAACCAACACAGTCTTGATAATTTACTGATGATAATAGTAATACTTGAGACAACGTTTATGATGTTGTCATCGTGATTGAGTCTTGTCTGATGAATGTACTAGGACAAAGTAAAGGGGTTTATTTTTTTGACTCACCTAGTACATAATGGCTATTAGGCTATTGGCATTCCCCACATTGCATTTTACTGTATTAAAAGCCAGCTGAGCGTCACTGCCCATGGGCGGCTTATCTTGAGACATGCACTAATAGTAGTAGTAGTAGTAGTAGTAGCAGTAGCAGTAGTTTTAGTAGTTATTATTGTTGTTGTTGTTTGCAGTCATAGCCAATGAAGCAGGTGGTCTCAGTCACAATACAGTTATCGGTATCATCGTGGGTGTTGTCCTGATGTCGCTGCTGCTGCTGCTCGTCGTCGTCATGGTGATGATTGCTGTGCGACATCGACGTCAGAAGAGTCATCCGCCGCAGTCGTCAACAACAGCGGCGCGGTGCACCAGCTCGCGTTCTACCACATCGGTGTCAACCATCTCGGCTGGCAACGGTAGCGTCATGCCGTCGTCATTTAGTGGAATGTCTCTAGTTGTGCCACCGCATCCTTTTGGGTCCCGTGCAGTGACCAGCACCGACAATGTGGGGTACATACATCGCAGTGTGGTAGATGAGCCACCCCCACCGTACAGCAGCGTGTCCAGCAGTCCACCAGAGCAAGCCAGTCAGCAGTCAACAGCCGGGACATCTCGAAGATCCGGAAGATCACTCCCGCCAACCCCGACAAGACCTCCGCCGCCACCAACCACCCGGCCGCAAGACTCACTCAGCGAACACATTTACGACGAGCCATCAACATTGTTCAGTGATGCCCTCCTGCGTCAGCCAGAGCCAAGACCAGCGGCCACGCTAGCACATCCTCGTTCATCGATGTCACGGATACGTCTTGGCACAACTGCACTTCGACCTGGGACCCTGAGATGCAGTTCTCCACTATCGAGACATCGGCCACGTGGCTTTGGGACACATCAGCCGCGAAGGTCTGCTTACTTGGGCTCGCAGATCTCAGAACCTGTGAGCAGCCCGGTTGAAAGTTGTTCCCCTTCCCAGCCATTTTTCATATCTAACTTTGCGACTGATCCGAATGAAATGGTTAACATGGAAAGCAACGGTCGCGTGGTACGAGATGGCAGTCCATCAACGAGGATGCTTGCATATGCAGTCGGTACGCCGTTAATGTCGCCTCATCAGTCAGAACTTCGTGCAGGTATGTATGACCAGCCGTGGGACAGTAATGCTGTGATAGACCGAGTATCGCAGGCTGCGGCCATCCCCCTCACTACGATGCCACCTCGGTCATCGGCAACACTTAACAGTTCCCGACGGCATGCTCCGCAGTCTGCTTGGAGCATGTCTGGCCTCCAGCATCGAGAACCCAGTCTTTCCAACTGGCCCAACTCTACCGATGTTTTCACGATGCAGAATCCTGTCAGTCCATGGCCACAGCAGCACCAGTACACAGACAATCTGTACCCGGTCCGAGCTCAGCGGACAGTCGACTACACAGACCCTGGGTCATCAGCAGCCTTTGCTCAGAGCTCAAATCGTGCTCGGAATTATTACCACCCGAGGGCCGACTCGTCCGAATCTTGTGGCAATTCGTCATCGTCACCCCTCGTCGGTGATGCACCAAGTTGCTCACGGCGACATCGAGACAATAGTGAAATACTGGATCTGCTGAGTCCGACATGCGTCTAGGCATGTGCCATCGAATGGCGTCTGGGCTTCATTGCTGCTGGAGGCGTCCCATTGCCTAGCAGGGCTGAAGAACTGGGTTGTAAAAAATCTAGGTTTTTAAAATATTTTTTAAATCTAAAAGAACTTTTAAAAGTTTAATTTTAGGTTTTTGCCGCCTGACGCAGTGCGTTATGGCGGCTATTGCTATGGTGACGTGGCTGTCTGTGTGTCTGTCACGTTGATGTATTGTGCTTAAATGACTGAGTCGATCATCATGCGACCTTCACCAGATTGTAGCCTAGCCATTCAAGTGTTCCCGTACCAAATATGAACTTGATAGCTGAGGGGATCTCCATCATCAAGGGTGCCAAATATTCTGAATACATTATGAAAATGTTATTCTCACAGTTGCATGGCGACCTCTGGCGAATACGTTCATACGAGCGTCAGCTGAGGTTCTTGTTTTTCTGGTCTCTCTGATGTCAATTCATACTTTAAAACATAAAACCTAAATAAACTCAAAATCTTTTTTGTGCGAAACCTAGGTTTTGCCAGCCCAGTAGCCCAGTGACCAGTCTCCTAGCCTGTGATTCAGAACTCGAAAGTATTCAGGGACGAGCCTTTCTGACAGTTGAGTTCACAGTTTGTAAATCTCAGTGGTAGGTTACTTATTAAACTGCACGTGTAACTGCATCGCCTGTTGTTGATATATATTTGTGTTGGTTGCCAACTGTCGAAAAATTATTTGTTGATGTACGCTTAGTGGGCATCTAGGGCATACTGGTGACTGAATGAATCTTAGAGGGTTGAAAATTCGGTGTGAGGGGAACATATTTTGGCTGCATTGAATGCGTTTGCTGCAGACTATTGTGATTGATGATCCCCACATATGAGTCTGTTTGTCATGCAGCGTCACGCAGCTTTGCTGTGCAAAAACACAAGGTCCTGTTTTGGCTGGAAACTTTTGGGGGCACACAGAACATTGTATAAGACAGAAGTTCTGATTTCCCACAGATTCGATGCGGCCTTTGCCAAATTACTTTGGCCATTTGTCTATCTACTAGACAGTGTTCACCACCGTGCAGTTTTCTGATTGCGTTCAGTTGTTAGTTTAGTTCAGGGCTTGCGAAACCCATACGGCGAGAACGAAAATGTGCAGCATACTGCGTGCTAGACCTGATATTATTGTAATGACCACAATGTGATGATAAGCTTTATCTGACCTTTTGTTGAGTTGGTCTCGCACGTAGACCTAACGGTTTATTCGTCGTGTAGCGTTCAAATATGAGGCAGTCCGCCGGACCAGGATGGTTGAAATGCAAATTTTTGGCATGCGTATTGACAGTTTTTTTACTTTTTGTGTCGGTGCCGAAATAGCATGTGTTTGATGTTGTATAAGCTTACAATTAATCCTGCAAATATTATGCTAGTTTTGGCTCTGGCTCGTGTAGACAGTGATGAGTCATTTAGCTGAAGTTGATGCTGTGGCTACGGAAACGTGAGCAGTATTTCTGCTGACATAAAATTAATTGTTTTTGTGTTCGTGGATGTATAAGTGCATTTTAGTCCCATTCACCTGTGTGGATTTCATGGTCGAGCCAGCTTTTTGCACTGGTACGTGTATCAAATTTTGTGTTGCTTGGTTCTGGAGGCAGAGGGGTGTGAACAGCTTGCCCAAGTTGCTCTACAATGAATCTAGTTCTTGGCCTCTTTATTACAAGTCCAACACATTAGCCAATGGGCCACAATTTCTCATTGTGTCGTAAAGTAAGTGCTCAGATTATGATTATCGCGGTGTCTGTCTGTCACGATAAAGCTATGCAAGCAATTATCAGTATAAGGGTCCCATCTTATTTGTTCTCTCAGTTGCAATATACAGTGTTGTTCTGCTACTGTTATAATGTAAAATTGTTTGTTGTTAAGGAAACACGTATTGTTTTATGACGTTTTATGTTGATATAGTGTGTAGTGGAGGAGTTTCAATTATCGTACCATGGTGCTCGGTTTTCTTGCAATGTCAGTTTGTCTCGTCTCCATGACCTGTGTGTATATGATTGTGTTTGGACATGTTTATGAGATGTGGCTAGTAATGTATGCATAGCAACTTGCAATTACTCGGAAGCAGTATTTTTCAGCAGCACTTGGTAATCTTTTCTGATCAATCTTGAAATGTTGTTGAATTTTTGCAAGCTGTATGGTGTAGCACGAATGGAAATGAAGAGAAAAATAGAAATGCAAGATGCTGTTTAATTTTTTGTCATTTCCATGTCTTTTTGGCACACCCATTGCACTGCCTTGGAAACATGCTCGTACATATAATGTAGCAGGTGTTCTATCAAGGTGCTCGTGCTACTGGTCATTAGCTAGTAATGGTCCGCGTTGTCCATCTTGTCTGTCTGCCACATGCGAATATCTCCGAAACTAAGCGAGATAGACATATGGTTTCTGGGAAACTCGAATAGGAAACCGGGCTTCCCGGTTCAGAGTCTGCTATCAGATTCGCGATCAGCAGTATGGTTCTGCCATTTTTGGTGTTTCCGGGTTGGCACTTCGCCCATTCAGACAGAAGTGGGCCAGTTGGGCTAGAGAATGTAGTGAATGAATCAGTAGGAACAGTCGCCCCTCGGCACCGTGGCGGGCAGCTATCGTCACGTCCCATAACGGACGATACCTTGCTTTGTCTGCCTTGTACGGTGTATTGGTACTACTACCGGCTTCCTTCAGTGCTTTGACACTGTTGGTTGGGTCATGTGGCCTGTAAAAACCGTCCCTGAAATGACCTATTTGTCGAGTTTGTTTTCTGGGTACATTTAGCCGCATCTTATGCATTAAGTTCATATATGAGTAATCAGTCAGCGACCTGTGGTTGTCTCCTGTGTTATATTCTATGTGACCGGTTGAGAGACGTTATAAAACTTGGTGTGATTTAACTCGCGAGTCCTTTTGACTTGACTCGTGATCCCTGCAGCAGTAGTTTCTGCAAATCAGTTCTACCGCTCTGACTTGTCTGAGAAAATCAGATAGGCCCTGTGATGATTTACTGCTATTGGTAATGACAGCGCTTGAATTGGTCGATAGCTAGCGTACCAGAAGACGCTATAGAACCGTACTGGCATGTACAGTACAGTAGGAAGCAGCTTAGTATGGTAGCTAGTACGAAAACGCGTTCGTCAAGCGAGTTTAACGTTGGACATTCGACGCATATTCGACATAGGTCCGTTGGAAGACTGCGGCAGATATTATAGCAGTTAAACATATGTGTGACTTGTTCCAGCTGGAGACCGGAAGTAGAAATAAGTCGCAAGCTGCTCACCGAGTCTGTTTTAATTTTAGTGATTTCACTTGAGTAACGTAGTTAGCAAATTGAGCAATGACGATAGCGGTCGCGTAACTCATTTGGTTACTACGTTACTGTAATACATGTAGGCCTATAGCTGTTGGCAGGAAGCCCTGTAGGCTTAAGGAGATAAATTACGGTCGGGATCTACGCAGCATGTCCGGGTACATCTGCTGCGGGCAGGTAGTGGGCTGTTTGCCACACGTGCCCATAGTAATCTGTTACGCGCCTGTAGTCTTTAGTACACCAATAACTAGAACAAAAATCAACTGAAATCTATGTCGCGATTGTCGCCGTAATTGTATAGAAGCTGTAGGCTTATTTTAGTTTTTTTGGTTTTTCTTATTCAGCTAAAATGAATAGTCCGAGAATCTAGTATCTTAGTTATTCTGCAAACTGATCTAAAAACGAAATTCCGTTAACTAAAGTAGCGTATTGAAGTTGATAAATCGGTGTGCTGTTTACAGTCATCTTGTGGTCGTGGACCTGTTTGAAAGTTACAAGTGAAAGTAAGTAAGTAAGTAAAACTATATTATAGTGCGCCATAAAGCTGACCTAGCCAGCTTAATCTGCCGCACTCGTAGTGATCAAACCGTTGTCCTAAACAAAAATCCAGGGTAGAGCTAGGGT
>Ga0126335_1000467_pt1 | contig 19486 bp, 13 predicted proteins | sample OlaspJWI45metaG_FD_108409 | JGI IMG/M metagenome (GOLD analysis project Ga0126335, IMG submission 108409) | Marine gutless worms symbiont microbial communities from Oahu, Hawaii - Olavius sp. 1 OAHU.JWI-45 metaG | ecosystem: Host-associated > Annelida > Digestive system > Unclassified | place... | reverse complement strand
TCGTCAGCAGGAAAAGGATAATCCGGAGCTGTTACCTAAAGTTACGCTGGATGACATTAATCCAGATATTCGCGTTACCGAAGGTGAGCATAGTGAAATAGATGGTATGCCTGTCGCGCGGTATACAGCGGGTACCAATGGTCTTGTGTATGCCCATGTGGTGGTAAAAGTACCTGAACTGGATGAAGAGCTGCTTGATATATTTCCATTGTTTAGTGAGTGCATTGCAGAAGTGGGCGTCGGTGAACGGGATTACCTGCAGACGGCTGCATGGCATGCAGCTGTAACGGGTGGTGTCGGTGCGCGCCATAGTGTGCGTAGCGATATTAAAGATAACCGTAATGCCAGTGTTAGCTTTATCCTCTCAGGCAAGGCATTAAATCGTAATGCCGGCTCATTGGCTGAAATCCTGGTGCGTACACTCGACGAGGCGCACTTTAATGAACTGGAAAGGTTGAAGGAGCTGATTTCTCAACTCAGGGCCCAGCAGGAATCATCGATCACTGGTCATGGGCATAGCCTGGCGATGGTAGCCGCCAGCGCCGGTGTGTCGCCAAGTGCGGCACTGGCGCATCGTTGGGATGGTCTGGCCGCAATTCGTCAGCTGAAACAACTGGATGATGCGCTGCAGTCTGAGGCTGAGTTAACAGCATTTGCTGAAAAGCTGGCCTTGATCAGGAACAAGCTTGCCAGTGCACCAAGAGAATTATTGTTAGTGGGTGAAGTAGATCAGCTGGACCAGTTTCAACAATCTTTTGCTGATTTATTTAATGGTCGTGAAGGTCTACGTGTTGATTCTGGTCTGCAGGTTTTTACGCCTGTTATTGACCCTCAAACAATTAAACAGGGTTGGCTAACCAGCACGCAGGTGAATTTTTGTTCACGTGCTTATGCTGCGGTACCCGCTGATCATGATGATGCACCAGCATTTACCGTATTAGGTGGCTACCTCAGGAATAGTTTTCTACATACGGCAATACGGGAAAAAGGCGGGGCATACGGTGGCGGTGCTACCTATGATAGTGATGCGGGTGCATTTCGGTTTTACTCTTATCGTGACCCGAGACTGGGGGTAATTGGTGCACTTGATCGTCCAAGATCACCGGCGGGTGAAGCTGTTGGTGCATATTACGCGGAGCGTAATGGACGTACACCGGAACAACGGCGCCGATTCCGCCAACGCGTTTTAAGGGTGACGCTGGAGGATTTGCGTAGTGTTGTGCGTCAGTACCTTAAGCCAGATTTGGCCAGTACCGCCGTGATTTCAGACCCTGGTAAGTCGTCAGTTGTTGGTGAGTTAGGGCTGGCTGAAGAGCACGTTTAAATATCCGATGAACGAAAACGAAGTACAGCCGTTTATATACGATGCAACGGATGAAAACTTCGCACAGCTAGTTATAGAAAACTCATCAAAAGGACCGGTACTAGTCAATTACTGGTCAAAGAAAGTTGGCCCCTGCATTCGTCAGTATCCGGTACTGGAGAAACTTGCGCAGGATTTTGGCGGTCGTTTCCTGTTGGTTAATCTGAATACTGATGACTTTGGCTCATTGGCCAGGGAATACGGTGTCACCAGTCTGCCGACGCTTAAATTATTTTTGAGAGGTGAGATTGTCGAAACTCGTCATGGCTATCAGGATGAGTCTGACATGAAGTACCTGATGGCGAAATATATGCCGAGAGAATCAGATGCCAAATTAACTGAGGCTGTTAAAATTTTTCAGCAGGGGGATGCAGAGAAAGCATTGGTCATGCTGGCAGAGGCCGCAATGCAAGATCCACAGAATATCCGCTTGCCTTTAACTATGGCGAAACTGCTGGTGGGTGAAGGGCGTATGGATGAAGCAGACCAGCTACTAGGTAGTATGCCGATGGAACAGCGAGATGATCAGGAGACACGAACATTGCGCGGGCACATTGCCCTGTTAAAGGTGCATGAACAGGTGTTGCCCGTTGAACAACTAGAGGAAGAGCTTGCTAGTGATACGGATAACTGTGACGCACGTTATCAATTGGCTGCACATTATTTTATTGATGAAGATTTTGAGAAAGCAATGCAATTACTCTTTGAAATCCTGCAGCTTGATCGCCAATACCAACAGGGAGCTGTGCATCAGAGCCTAATGACGATGTTTGCTATGCTGGGTGATGAGAATGAACTAGTGAAAGAATACCGGACGAAACTGCAGAATATGTCGCATTAATTATAAGTTTGTTGTAATCAGTTTTGTCAAAGTATCTTCCTTAAAAGGCATTATCAAGGTCTGGAAAAGCGGACGATATTGATTAATGCTACCGCACCCTGAGCGTGGCGTTCAGGCTATGGTAATCATCACTACCGGCAAACTCACCGTCATAACCGAAGTTGATCTGGGCGTTGTCATTGATCTTTGCAGTGAGACCAAACCCCAGCTGTAAGCGATCACGATCCATGTCGTTGCCTTCAACACTGAAGGTCGTGGTAGGTGCCGTACTAAAGGCAGCCTTCATCAGGTTATCTTCATCACCATGCTCATGCACATAGGTGATGTTCATGCTGGGAACATACTCAGTACCCTTATCTGTTTTGAATGATTTGCTGAGTCTCAAACCTAACCTGCTACGAATGGATTCATGTTCCTCATCATCAACGCTCAGGTTGGCAAAGCTACCGGTCTCGGTAAAGTCTTCCCGGTCGGTCTTTGAATATTCCAGCCCGGCATAAGGCGTCAGCTGCATGCCATTGTTGAGCGTAAAGCGTTTACCCACTTCGATGGAAGCACCCACGGTATCACTGTCGTAATCCGATTCGGCAATACCGGTTAAGGCACCTACCGTCACGGTACGATCGGCATCGGTATCATGTGTGGCGAATCCCACTGCACTGTCCACGTACCAGTCCTCTTTACTCCAGTTCGCATAGGCCGCTATCTGGTAGCTGTCCACGTCGGCATCACTGCCGCCACTACTGATGTCACTGTTGGCAAAGCTACCCGCTATCCTGAGTGTCCAGTGGTCACTCAATGCCATGTCCACACCAAGGGCCAGACCATTGTTGCGATAATCAACACTGGCGATAGTACCGCCGGCACTGTCATCAATATCCCCATCACCGGTAAAGCCCTGGATCCACCAGTGGATGTCCCTCTGCATCCCGTCACCACTATTCAGGACGGTTTGCTGATGTCCCATTGGGGTATCCAGCGAAGCAAAGTGTTTACCCCAGCCCTGGCTGCCCCGATACACCCGGATCAGTTGCAAGAAACGCTGCATCAGGTTGTTCGATAGCCCCGGGTTCACGCTGTGCTGCACACCGCTGAGGCTATCAAAGGCCTGCTGGGCACCACTGTTGGTGAGCAGTAACAACTGGTTCAGGATGTCCTTTACATCAGCAGGATTGGTAATCCCCAGTTGAGTCAATATATTGGACACCGCGATCTGGTTGAGCGTGCCGGCCACACTAGTGAAGGTCACGTCATTGCGCGTCAGGTTTAAATACACATTATTGGCATCGTAAGACAGGGTCGGGTTGAGGAAGGCCAGGTTCGAAGTCACGCTGTTAAAGGTCGTACCGCCCAGACCACCGGCTGCCGTTAAGATCGTGTAGTCGGTGCTGAAATTATAGGTCCCGGCTTCGGGTAATACCTGCACCACGCCATTGGTCAGCGTCGCGGTGCCGGTGGCGTTGATCAGGTCCGACTGACCGGCGGCATTGACTTCGACCTGGTAGGTGCCGCCGGCACTAAAGTCAATATTACCGGCCACGTTGGTGGTGCCGATGGAGTTGCCGGGGGCGAAGGTACCACCATTGATGATGACACTACCCACGGTGCCGGTGCCGCCCAGGGTGCCGCCGGCATTAACGGTATGGGTTGAGTTGCTGCTGGAACCATTCACATACAGGGTGCCGGTATTCACTGTTGTCGCACCGTTATAGCTATTAGTACCGGTCAGATTAATACTGCCGGTTCCGGCCTGGGTAAAAGTGCCGTTACCTGAGATATCTCCGCCAAAGGTGAGCGTATCCGATCGGTTAAAAATGAGGGCGCTGTTGTTGGTGATGTTGCCGGTAATGGAACCGGTGGCGCCGCCGTTACCGATTTGCAGGGTACCGGCATTAATGGTGGTACCGCCGGTATAGGTATTGGTGCCGGTCAAAGTGAATGTGCCTGTGCCCTCCTTGATCAAACCGCCTGGGCTTCCGAGGACACCACTGAATGTGGTCGAGGTATTATTGCCGCCGGTCGTGAGGTTACCCGAGGTAAAAACATTGCCGTCACCGGCCAACGAACCGATGGTTAATCCAGTCACGCCTAAAGACAGTACACCGGGGCTGCTGACGGTCACCGCACTGTTATTGCCCAATGCACTGACATTGGTCGTCGTGACTTGCCCTTGATTGATGGTGGTTGTGCCGGTGTAATTGTTGGCCGCTTGCAGGTACAAAACACCAGCACCGGTTTTGGTCAGCCCTCCCGTACCGCTGATGACTCCATTATGAAACGGAGTCGATCCGCCATCGATATTAAAGGTACCGCCGCTGTAAGTATTGGCGCCAGACAATGTTAATGTACCGGCACCTAGCTTGGTCAAACTGCCCGTACCGCTGATTGCACCGCCAAAGGTCAGTGCGTCGGAGCGGTTAAACGTTAATGCACTGTTGTTGGTGATGTTGCCGATAATGGAGCCCGTGGTGCCCCCGTTACCAATCTGCAAGGTGCCCGCTGTAATGGTCGTGCCACCGGAATAGGTATTGGTGCCGGTTAACGCCAGTGTCCCAAAACCCTCCTTGACCAATGTGCCTGCCCCACTGATGACACCGTTGTGCGTGAGCATTGTCCCCACATTCAGGGTCTGATTGCCGGCATTCAGCAAGGTCGCCCGGCTGGTCGAGACATTGCCGCTTACATACAGTGTTCCACCATCCATGGTAATACTGCCCGCAGCATCACCCAGGTTGGCATCGGCAGTAACAATCAGGAGACCGGATTTGATGATGGTGCCACCACTGTATGAATTGGTATTGGTCAGATGAAGTTCTTCCGTACCGGCGACGGCATCCAGGGTTAAGCTGCCCGTACCACTGATTACGCCCTGTAATGCCAGGTTTGCATTATTGGGCGCGAAGGTACCGCCGCCGGCGCCTAGTGTGACTGCACGATTAGATATGGTTAGCGCATTGTTCTGTAGCGTGCCACCATCAAGTATCAGGTTACCCGCAACGTTGCCCAGTTTGCTGTCATCGGTGATAGCGAGGATGCCACCGGTGATACTGGTACCACCGCTGTAGTCATTCGTACCATCCAGGGCCAGTGTACCATTGCCGGATTTGTTCAGGGCACCGCTACCGGTAACGCTGCCATTGTGAATCAATACAGTGCCACCATCGACGTTAAATGTACCGCCACCGGCATTCAGCGTAGTACCCCGGCTGGTGGTAAAACCAAGCGTGGTCTGTAGCGTACCTCCATCTAAAGTCAGTGTACCGGCTGCATTGCCCAGGTTATTGTCGAAGGCCACGCTCAATGTCCCGGCATCGATATGACTGCCACCGCTGTAGGTATTGGCGCCTGTCAGCGTCAGCGTTCCGGCGCCCAGCTTGGTCAGGATACCCGTTCCAGCGATCACGCCGTTATGGGTCAATGTTGTTGCCACCTCCGGCATTGAGCGTGGTCGCACGGCTGGTTGCAAAGGTGGCCGTGGTCTGTAAGGCACCGCCGTCGAAGATCAGGTCACTGCTCGTATCACCCAGATTATTATCTGCGCTAACCTTGATCGTTCCTGCATTGAACTGGGTATTTCCGGTATAGGTATTCGCAGCAGACAGCGTACTGGTTCCAGCCCCAATGCTGATAATGCCGCCGACGCCGGACATAATCGTGTTAACTGTCGCGTTTTGTATCTGGGTATTGTTCGTCTGATTAAAGGTACCGTTCTGGGTTGTGCCATTCTGGATAATGATCGAATTCTTGGTCACCGTGAAACCACCCAGGTCCAGAATGCCGTTGATCCGCAAATTACCACCGGTACCCAGACCGGAAGCATGACCCAGCTCCAGGGTGCCCGCAGATACATGGGTCTCGCCGGCATAGGTATTGGCCCCGGACAGAATGAGCTTACCGGCACCTATCTTTTTGATTGGGCGGGATCCGCCTGTTTCGGAGATAATTCCCGACTGGGTTGCGGAGCCTGTCAGCACCTGAAGTTGCGTGGTATTGGAATTAAGGATGATCGGGTTGGTGATGTCGACACCGTTGGCATAGTCAATCACCGAGTCGGTGGTCGTGATCGAGCCGCTACCGGCAGCAGTATTGCTCTGCAGTGACAATGTTCCACCCGCAACGGCGGCGCCACCACTAAAGGTATTTGTGCCAGATAAAGTCAAAGTGCCTGCGCCTGCTTTGGTGATGGCGCCCGCGCCGCTGATGGTTGATGCGATCGTCGTATTGCCAGTCTGGTTCACATTCAATGATGAGCCTGCGCCAATCGCCATATTGGTCGCATCGATATCACCGCTACCGTTCAAGTTGTAGGCTGCACCTGCATTGATGTTCAGATCGGTCACGCTTACGGTATTCGCCGTATGATTCACGATACCGCTGGTGCCCTGACCCACATTAAACGTGTTGGCTTCTGTATCCTCATCCACCGTCAGGGTAACGCCATCGTTGACCGCCACAGTGTCAAGCGAATAAGTCGTCCCAGATGTATCGTAGTTACCCGCAAATGTAAGGGAACCTGTTCTTGATGAGGAACCATTGAATGATGCGTTACCCTGATTTACCAGGGTAACGTTCGCACCAGATTGCATATTGATTTGAGTAACACTATTCAAAACACCCGTACCCGACTAGATAAAGATGCTGCCAGAGTTCATCACTAAAGGACCGAAGTTCGCGTCACCGCCCGACTGAATATAGGTCCCTGTTAGCATACTCGGCCCGGCAGTGATTGTTCCACCCGTTTGGATGGTCAACCCGTTTACAGAAAATTCATCAGCCGAGATATCGTGGCCGATATTAAAGGTCGTCCCCACAGCACTCCTTACCAGATAGAGTTGTCCGCCAACTCCGATACCATATGTATTTTGTGTGGTTACCGAACCGGAAGTAACAATTACTGCCCCTTCGTTAGCATTAGTGTTGGTTACTGCGCCCGACGGGGAAAACCCCAGCAGTTGTAGTACATCTGTACTGGTTCCAGGCTCAAAATTCACGGTTGTGGTGCCAGCCGCATCAACGTCACAACCACCCGATCCGGATGTGATCGTTACAGCACCTGGGCCGCAGCTCGCTGCATGGGCATTACCGGTGCTCAACAGCAATAGCCCGGCAATCAACAGCCGAGACCAGCGGCCTGTTGGATAAAGGTTTCGTGTACTACCGATTATTGATCGCAAAGTCCGTACGCCGCTAGAATTCACAGCCATAATTTAATCCATGAGGTTTGTTGGTCGTTTGAATTGTTATATGGGCCAACAATTTCATGGCCGCATGGGATTCTAGATTAAGTGTATGCAAAGCACACCCCTACTATTTAGTTGAAATGCGGTGATATATCAGGTCTAAAACAAAGGTCTTTTGAGATAAGTCAGATTTCCATGTCACTGGATTTTACTAATCCACAGGCTGGATAGCTCGGCCCGGGATTTCACACCGTAGTTACGGTAGATATCAATCACATAGCTGTGGGTGGTCCCAACCGTTAGATCGAGTTGATTGGCAATTTCCCGTTCCGTCTTGCCGGATAGCAGCAATGGGATCAGGTCACGATGCCTGGGCGAACAGGGCTTCTTGTTACGTGCCAGTAAACCACGCTCAAGAAACAACCAGTAATGCACACGTGGAAACTCGATCAGGCAGCGATACAGTTCACGTTCATCGTCCCGGGTGAATGGCTCATCAAAAGGAGAACGATCAACCACCAGGTAACTTTCCGCTTCTGCATCCAGGTTGAATACGCCAAGCACCCGGTCCCCGACACCCAGCTTTGCCAGGAACTCCGATTTAATCCAGTGCTCGGATAATACTGCGTCAAGTTCGGCTTCGCGATGGGTACGCGTTTTACCGGCATTGTGAATCGCGTGCTGCGTCATTGGATCAACACCTGCAGCCCGGGCTTTCTCATAATACTCGGCTTCGTTTGCCTTAAGGTCCTGAGCGGATTTACCTGGGGTTACCTGGTCCATTATCTTCCAGCCATCCAGCAGTTCCACCCGCCAGCTGTCGTCGGTATGCTGACCTCGGTAACCCGCTATCCAGCTCACCGATGAAGCTTTTAACGCGCGCTGTACATATTTAAGATAATTCTCAAGCATCGCCGATGTGTCCAGCGGCGATGCGACATGTATCTCATTAGTCAGCGTAGAAAGTTTATCTGCCGTATGTTGATTCATGGAACCCTTATTAATCGGTATTAACCGTCAGGCTAAATTCACGTAACTGGCACAGGATAATAAAATGTTGGAAATAGTGTTGTGACACAGTTAACAGATTATTTTCTGTAATCTGCTAGCAAGTGGTCTCTGGTTTAGCTGTGAATCAACAGGTTGTTAGCCTGAAGTTAGATTAACTTCTTAAACTGATAATTGGCCAGCCTGAGTTCGTTGCATGTGTATGCAGTTTCTCATCAGGGTCTACAGCGAACGGGTGGTCGACCTTTTCAAGTAATGGAATGTCATTGTGTGAATCACTGTAAAAGATAGAACCGTTCATCGATTCACCGGATTCTTTCAGCCAGGTATTTATCCTTTCTATTTTACCCTCCTGAAAACAGGGCGTGCCTTCGACTTTTCCGGTATAGCCGGTATCTGTTTTTTCTGGATCAGTGGCCAGCAGGTTGTTTATACCAAAGAGTTTACTAATCGGTTCAGTCACAAATCGATTGGTGGCGGTAATGATGAGCAGGGTATCTCCCTGCTGTCGGTGTTTTTCAACCAGGTCATAGGCGGCTGTCATAATGATAGGTTTAATAACGTTCTGAACGAAGTCATAACGCCAGCTATAAAGTTCTTCCAGACTGTGTTGGGCGAGTGGTGCAAGAGAGAAGCTGAGGAATTCAAATATATCGAGGTTTCCTTCTCGATATTCTCGATAGAAGCGTTCATTCTCACGTTCATATAACTGTGCATCAACAATATTGTTATCGACCAGGTACCGGCCCCAGAGATAATCGCTGTCACCCGCAAGTAGTGTGTTGTCCAGATCAAATATAGCCAGTGCCACGTGATGTCTCTTGATTTCGCTGTGTGGCGGCGAAAGTTAACGGCTTTTTATTGGTCGGGCAACCGTATTTTAAATGTTTGTCGATATATGAAAAAATAGTCATATGCGAATACATACTGACATTGCTAGTAGATATCATGATTGATCGTAAGGGATTTCGTGCCAACGTTGGGATTATTCTCAGTAACTGTCATGGACAGGTGTTCTGGGGTAAGCGCGTCGGTCAGGATGCCTGGCAATTTCCCCAGGGTGGCATACAGAAAAACGAATCGCACCAACAGGCCATGTTTCGTGAACTTCACGAAGAGGTCGGTTTAAAACCGGATGATGTCGAAGTGGTTGGCTCTACAGAAGACTGGTTACGTTACAGGATTCCAAAGCGCTTTATTCGCTGGAAGTCCAAGCCATTATGTATCGGTCAAAAGCAGCATTGGTATGTATTGAGACTGAAGTGTGATGATGGCCGTGTTTGCCTGGACCGTGATGTAACGCCTGAGTTTGAAGAGTGGAAGTGGGTAGACTACTGGCATGCACCGCAGCATGTTGTGGAGTTCAAGCGCGAGGTCTACTGCAAGGCATTGGCGGAACTGGGTCCGTTACTTTCCAAGGAAAACAGCACACCACCTGAGTGGGTGACTAAGTATTTGTAGCGGGAATTTCCGGGGAGTAGGAAAAATTCTCGGTGCTAAAGGCTCGCACAATAAAGTACAGCATAGACACCAGGCCCCACCCAAGCCCGATAACGACGCCAGCATCAACAATCCCACGCCAGGGTTGCTGTAATTGGTGTACCAGGATAATCAGTAGAATGATCATTATCGTTAATAAATAGCTCGCAACCATACGTCGTCGAGTGGCATCGAAATAGCCGATAACAAACAATGGCGCGAATAACACCCGGGTTAGTGTCGGATGCTGGCTTAAGTGCAGGCTGCGTGCCGCGACCCGTGGGGCGAAAGCGAGCTGAAAACCTTTATATCCTTCTGAATAGGCCATGAACAGGATATTAGCTATTAATAGCCCCCATTGAATGAGAGTCAGTGGGGTAATCCAGCGCATTGAGGGCAAGCGGTGTTAAACGCCATACTGCATAGCCAATGAGGGCGAAGGCGCCGGCAAAGCCCCAGATGGCGCCAATGGTGCCCAGATATTTATTCTTTTGAGTCATACTGCTACTGATAGATATGTCCGTATAGTTTCTGATACAGGCCTTGTGCCTGGATCAGCTCATCGTGCGATCCTTCTTCGATAATGTGTCCATCTTCAAACACATACACCCGGTCCGCCTGTTTCACTGCACTCAGGCGGTGGGCGATGATAATGGTTGTTCGCTGATCAAGGAAGCCCTGCATGGCTTGATGTAGTCTGGCCTCAGTATGTGTGTCCAGTGCGGAGGTCGCCTCATCCAGTATGACCACACTTGGATTAGTGAGAATCATACGGGCAATAGCCAATCGTTGGCGCTGTCCGCCCGAGAGCCTCACACCATCGTGGCCAATAATGGCATCCAGTTGCTGATCAATGTCCTTGATAATCTCTGCAAGTTGAGCAACTTCCAGCGCCTGCCAGAGTTGCTCGTCCGAATAGTCACGGCCAAGAGTCAGATTCATGCGGACAGTATCGTTAAATAGTGCTGGGTGTTGTAACACCGTGGCGACATGTTCACGTACCACGTCAAGGCCAATCTCGTTGACGGGAACGCCATCGAATTTCAGTTCACCGGCTTTCAATGGATAAAGGCCCAGAAGCACCTGAACCAGAGTTGATTTACCGCCACCGCTGGCGCCCACCAGCGCGATCTTTTCTCCTGCCTTGATGTCCAGTGTGACGCCATTCAGTACATCCGGGTTTTCGCCGTAGGCAAATACGGCATCTTTGATATGAACATCGACGGTTTGCTTATCCTTAAATGGGTCCTGCAGGTGAGGGTAATGCGGCTCTTGTTCTGTCGCTAACAGTTCATTGACACGGTTTAGTGCGGCCTTTGCGCCAAACCAGCTGTATTGAATGTTCAGCAACTCTTGAACCGGTGACATCATGTACCACAGGTAACCAAATACCGCGATCATTTGACCAACACTCAGGTCGGAAAAGACCACCATTAACATACTGATAGCGCGGAAGCAGTCAAAACCAAAAAGAAAGATGACAAACGAAAGACGACTGGCAGCATCGCTTTTCCAGGAAAAGGCCGTGGAGTGGTCGCGAACTTCTCGGGCCTGATCGATGGCGCGATGAATATAATGTTTTTCACGGTTGCTGGCACGAATCTGCTGGATGGCTTCCAGTGTGTCAGCTAACGTCTGCTGGAAGACTTCAAACGCCGAATTTTCCTGTTTTTTCAGATCCTTTACTCTTTTGCCAAATTGCAGGGTGACCCAGATGACTAGTGGGTTCATGAACAAAATAACCAGTGCCAGTTGCCAATGCAGAATGAGTAAAACAATTGTTGTACCGATGACCGTCAGCAGGGCAATCAGAAATTTAGAAGTAGTCTCGCCAACAAACAGGTCTATTGCGTTCACATCGGTAACGAGATGCGAAGTAATTGATCCGCTGCCCTTGGTTTCATAGGCTGACATGGCAATGCGTTGCAGGTGCTGCAGCATCCGTTCACGAATACGGTAAGTGGCATCCTTGGCGATTGTGACGAACTGGCGTGTTTGCCAGACTGATGCGATTAGTGCGATAAATCTTAATAGCAAGGTCAGGATTAATACACTGCAGATAAATAGCACTGGGCCATGCCAGGCCTCTGGAAATAAGGGTTTGAGTGTATTAACAATGGCGCCTGGTTGATTCAGCAACACCTCATCCACCATGAGTGGCATGAGTAGTGGCATCGGTACACTGGCAATAGCCCAAGCAGGGCGACGATATTGGCAATAATCAATTCGCGCTTATGCTTTAGCGCAATACTGAGAATCCATTGCCATTGAATAGCGGGGGTTATGTTGTTTGATTGATTTTGCATTCAGAAAGCGTTCACTGCCTTGGACAGATTATCCGTGAATCTCACGGGTAGTGGAATGCGAAAAGCGGAATATTTCCAGTAGATAATGCGGTTAATGGATTGGACAACTCTTTGTAAGTGTTACCTCTAATCCGGTATTCCAGCTATAGATCTCAGTGTGTATTGTATCGCACTGCTGGCAAGTATCACCGCATGACGATGTGGCCATTTGTTTGGATATCTTGCCCTTTTTAATCCAGGTCTCCAGCATGCCACGGACAGCGTCTGGCTGGGCATTAAAGTGTAATGAAATCTGGCTGAGCGTGACCTGACGATGCTCCTGCACATAGCGGCCGATATCCGGAAAGAATCATGTGCTTACCCCTACTGCACTGCTTAAGTCCAGCGTCCGATTAGCCCATAGTCTGAGTGCAATGATAATGACCCCAAGCACTATCAGCATGGATGTGGTGATCATTAATGAACTAGTGGGATGTGATGCGTAGGTTGCTATCTGGTAATAAACACTGGCAGTAATGTAGGCGATGGTTGTGGTCCAAAATGCAACAAAGGCAGCCCAGGGCGCGCCAGCTTCCCGTTTAATGGCGCCGATTGTTGCAGCGCAGGGAAAATAAAGTAGTACAAATAGCAGGTAGGCGAAGGCACCGGCCTGGCCATCAAAGCGATTGGCCATGGCACCAAATACACCCTTGTTAACCTCCTGTTCTTCGGCAGCAATTGTCAGATCACTGATGTCGCCAACGTCTAGCCCAAGTGGGTCCATGATCGCGTCCTGAACTGATGCAAGATTTTCTGGAACAGTATTAGCTGAATCCACGATAGCGTTCCAGAAATCAAAAGTTTCTTCCTGTTTTACTTCTCCACTGTCTTCCAGTGCGAGCTGGGTATAGAGTGTATCCAAAGTACCGACGACGACTTCCTTGGCGAGTATGCCGGAGATAATGCCTAACACAGCTGGCCAGTTATCTTCGCGAATACCCATAGGAGAAAACGCGGGTGTCAGTGACTGGCTGACAGCGCCGAGGATTGATTTGTCAGAATCTTCATTGCCCAGGCTACCGTCAGTACCGATGGCATTTAATATATTCAACGCCAACACCATGACAATGATGACCTGGCCGGCTTCTTTGATGAATAGTCGAACACGATCCCAGGTACGTAGCGTAATGCCCTTAATGGTGGGGGAATGATAGGGTGGTAGTTCCATCATGAAGCCACTGCTATTCCCACTTAATAGTGTTTTTTTCATGACCAGGCCGGTGAGTATGGCAACGATAATACCGATGAGGTAAAGGGCGAATACCAGGTTCTGACCATTGGTCGGGAAAAATGCCGCGGCAAATAAGGCATAGACGGGAAGTCTGGCGCCGCATGACATAAACGGATTCATGAGGATGGTTAACTTTCGCTCACGTTCATTTTCCAGGGTCCTGGTGGCCATAATCGCGGGTACATTACAGCCAAAGCCTACAATAAGCGGGACGAAAGCTTTGCCGGGCAGGCCGATGGAACGCATGAATCGATCCATTACAAATGCAGCGCGTGCCATGTAGCCACTATCTTCGATGGCAGAAAGAAACAGATATAGCGCAGCGATGACCGGGATAAATGTGGCGACGACCTGGATACCACCACCAATACCATTGGCCAGTATGAGTTGTACCCAGTCGGGAAAGCCGGCAATAGACAGTATCTGAGCAAACCCATCAACAAAAATTGCACCAGCGATACCGTCAAAGAAATCAATAAACGCACCACCGATATTGATGGTAAACATAAACATCAGGTACATGATGAGTAGAAATATCGGAATACCCAGAAAACGATTTAGCACAAAGTTATCAATTCTGTCAGAAGTCGTCTTACCCATCTTACGGGTCTGCTGTACTGACAATTGACTGAGTTGATGGGCATGACCAAAACGGCTATCGGCGATATGCATGTCGGCTTCAATACCAGCGCGTTCCTCAATTTTGTAACGCCAGTCAGCAATTTTATTTTCTAACGCGGCAGGAAAGTTTTCAATAACGTCGTGACTGTTTTCCAGTAATTTAAGTGCAATGCTATGTTGGCTATGTGGGTGTCTGGCAATGTCTGGTATTTCTGTCAGGTCAGGCAAAATACTGGCTATCGCCTGTTCAACAATTTCATCGTGTGCCAAACGATAGCCACCAGTTGTCTCACCCCGAATAACTGCCATCATCTGGTCTTTAAGGCTGTCAATGCCCTCGCCCGTGGTGGCGACAATGGGTACTACTGGGCAGCCCAGAGATTTTGAGAGCTGATCAATATCAATGTTGATGCCGTGTTTACGGGCTACATCCATCATATTGAGAGCCAGTATGGTGGGTACGCCCATTTCAAGTAATTGCACAGTGAAGTACAGGTTTCGTTCCAGGTTATTCGCGTCCAGTACGTTAACGATGAGTTGGGCATCATGAGAAATCAGGTAATCACGAGTGATTTTTTCGTCCAGTGAACTGGCATCGAATGAATAAATCCCGGGAAGATCAATCAGGCTGGCATCCTGCCCCCCGAGGTTGAATAAACCTTCTTTACGATCAACAGTTACCCCTGGCCAGTTGCCGGTTTTTTGCCGTATACCGGTGAGAAAATTGAACAGTGCGGACTTCCCACAGTTCGGGTTACCGGCGATGGCAATGCGTAGTGATGAGTTTTCCCCGCCTATATCAGGGTCTGATTGACAGCAGCCCATGGTAATTAATTAATACTTTGGACTTGTAGTTTGTCGGCCATATCCGGGCCAAGGGCGATACGTGTAGCACCGCTGGCAATCACGACTCCGCGCTTTCTCTGGTGCAGGACATTGATGATAGAGCCCACCGAAGCCCGTGCGATAGCATCAATCGACTGATATCGCTGCCGTTGGATATCTCTACGATGCGCGCCTTGCTGCATTTTTTTAGAGACAGTAGCGAGCTGGTGGGCTGATGGCTATTCATAAAAGCTGGTTAACTCGGTGAGCATGACAGGCAAGGAAATGATAACGGTTATCATTCTCGCTAGAAATGACATAGGTCAAGTTCAGACGAGCGTTCATTCGACATTAAGTAGTGTGATAGGGGAATTAATTATATAGAAACCACCACCAATTGACAATAAGAATCATTCTCATCTAAGATTCAAAGCCTTCCTGGATCTGACAGGAACAAGGACTGTTGAACTCAACGCAATGGAGTGCCTAGTGAGGTTAATAAAATTTGCGCAGGCTGTAGCGCTGTCGATAGTGGTTATTCTTCCCGTACATGCGAACGATACGGAAGAAATGATGCGCATGGTCAGAGCGCTAAAGGAACGGGTTGAGCAGCTGGAATATCAGCTGGCCCAGCAATCACGCAAAGTGGAGCAGGTAGAAGCCATAGCCAATGGCTCAGGCAGGCCTAAACATTTTCAGGCACTCAATAAGAGGCTCGAAAGGCTGGAAAAGGCAAAGAAGTCTGATCATAAATTTGATGGCGTAGAATTCCACGGCATCGTTGAAGTTGAAGCGGTCTCTGGTGATGATCATACCGGGGCCGATGGTAGCGATTTGGCATTATCAGCAGTAGAGCTTGGTTTTGACTTTCGGGTTTTTGATGACTGGGTGACTGGTTCATTCGCTGCACTGCATGAGGATGACGATACTGACAAATGGGAAGTCGACCAGGCCTTTATTACCATCGGTAATACGAATCAATTTCCGGCTTACGTGTCAGCTGGTCGACTGTATGTACCGTTTGGTAATTACCAAACGAACCTTGTTTCTGATCCAATGACACTGGAGATTGGTGAAACACGTGAGACCACACTCCAGCTCGGGTTTGAAAAAAATAACTGGTACGGGTCTGGTTATATCTTTAATGGTGATATGGACGAAACAGGTGACGATAAAGTCGATAATTATGGTTTTAATTTCGGTTATGCCAGGGAAGGAGATGAGGATTCGCTTGATGTTGGTGTGAGTTGGATCAATAATTTGGCCGATTCTAATGGGCTGGAGGCTATGGTTACGGGTCCGCTCAAGGATCATGTTGCTGCCTACAGTTTACATGGAGTCTACCGAACAGGTCCCTGGTCTTTCATCGGTGAATACATTACTGCGACTGAGAGTTATCAGCGGGGCGAATTACGCTGGAAGGCAGGCGGCGCACAGCCAAGTGCCTACAATCTTGAAATTGGATATGATTTTGTAGCCCTGGGTGGTCGTGATAGCAATGTCGCCTTTGCCCTGCAGGGTACTGATGAAGCCCTGGCACTGGCATTACCAGAGAATAAGTGGCTGGTGGGTATGAGTACCACGCTGTATGACAATACCTCGCTGGCAATCGAATATGCCAATGCCGAGGACTATAGTGTCAATGATGGCGGCACTGGCAAAGATGGTAATGTGGTCACATTGCAGGTAGCCGTTGATTTTTAATTCAGGAGTTATTCATGAAATCGTATGTATCACCTCTTATCTTTACGGTGATTCTCATCGCAGTTAATAGCTATGCCGGTGAATTAGGGACTAAAGCCGCGTTGGGTCAAAAGCTATATTTTGATTCTAATCTGTCTGAGCCGGCGGGGCAGTCCTGCGCTAGTTGTCATTTACCAGAAGCAGGTTTCGCAGACCCAGACCGGGAATTACCCGTCTCACGCGGTATACACCCTGATCGTTTTGGTGATCGAAATACACCCTCAGCAGCTTATGCCATGTATAGCCCTGAGTTCCATTTTGATAGGGAAGAACAGCATTATGTGGGTGGGCAGTTCTATGATGGACGTGCCTCAACATTAGAAGAGCAAGCCAGGCAACCCTTCGTCAATGCCGTTGAGATGGCGAATCCAGATGCGGCTACCGTCGTTAGAAAAGTACGTGCCGCCAGTTATGCGAAAGACTTCGATAATGTGTTTGGTAACGGCAGTCTGGATGATGAAGAGAAGGCCTTTGAAAATATTGTCAGCGCCATTGCCGAGTTTGAACGATCGCCGGAGTTTCGCCCTTTTACCTCCAAGTATGATTATTACCTGGCCGGCAAAGTGCAGTTGAGTAAGCTGGAAAAGCAGGGTTTAGAGTTATTTGAGGCGGAAGATAAGGGTAATTGCGCCGCCTGCCATCCCAGCCAGGTTGGTCCACAGGGACAACCGCCGCTATTTACCGATTTTACCTATGACAACCTGGGCGTGCCTAAAAACATTAATAGCCCGTTTTATACGCAATCACGTAAATTTAACGCCGAAGGGCTGGATTATGTGGATCTGGGGCTGGCGAAAACAACGGCCCGTTCTGAGGATAAGGGGAAGTTTAAGGTTACTACATTACGCAATCTTGAACTGACGCCGCCTTATTTTCACAACGGCATATTCAGTACGCTGAGAGAAGTTGTTGATTTTTACAATACCCGGGATACCCGCAGTGACTGGGGTAAGCCGGAGGTGCCTGAAAATGTGAATATTGAAGAATTGGGTAACCTGGGCCTGACAAATCATGAAGTTGATGCGATTGTCGCGTTCATGAAAACGCTGACGGATGGCTACAATATTCCTGGTGGCCAGTAAGAGTCAGCTCCAGCTATAAAATTTCTCCAGCCCTGCAGCTGATTGTTTCATGGACTGTCAGTAGCCTCATTAGGGCATAGCGGATAGGTTTTTATTATTAGTTGCAAATAGGAACGATTATCAATATCATTCGCGACTGGTAGAATTAAGTGAAGATTTTGTGGAGTGTTGAGATGAAACGGATTTCGGTTTTAAGACAAATATCGGTGATAGTGATTGCTATGCTGGGCGCAATATCACCGATGGCGGTGATTGCTGCAGATGAGCTGGTGGTATACAGCGCGCGCAAGGAGCACCTGGTTAAGCCTTTATTTGACGCCTATACCAAAAATACAGGCGTTAAAATTCAATATATTACTGACAAGGCGGCACCTTTACTGGCTCGTTTGCAAGCCGAGGGTAAAAACTCTCCAGCAGATATGCTGATTACGGTAGATGCTGGCAATCTCTGGCAGGCAGCAGAGAAAGGGGTGCTGGCGTCGGTTCAATCGGCGACATTAGACAAAAATATTCCAGCACATTTACGTGATGAAAAAGGTCGTTGGTTTGGCTTGTCTGTCAGGGCACGCACCATTGTGTATGCAACAGATCGTGTAAAAGATGGTGAACTAACGACTTACGAAGACCTGGCGGATCCAAAGTGGAAAGGTCGTCTTTGTTTGCGTACGTCTAAAAAAGTTTATAACCAGTCATTAGTTGCCATGATGATCGCGCAAAAAGGCGAGAAGGCGTCGGAAGAAATTGTTAAAGGCTGGGTAAATAACCTGGCAACGGCACCGTTCTCAAATGACACTAAAACCATGAAGGCGATTGCCGCAGGACAATGCGATGTCGGTATTGTAAATACCTATTACTACGGTCGTTTAATGAAGAAGGAACCAGGGACTAAACTGGCGTTGTTCTGGCCAAATCAAAATGACCGTGGTGCACATGTAAATATTTCTGGTGCCGGTGTGACCAAGAATGCGAAACATCGCGACCAGGCGATTAAACTCATTGAGTGGTTATCTGGTGCTGAAGCGCAAAGGATTTTTGCCAGCCTGAATATGGAGTATCCGGCAAATCCGGCGATAGCATCTGATGAAGTGGTGAAGGCATGGGGGACGTTTAAGCAGGACCAATTGAACGTAGCAAAGGCGGGAGAATTACAGGCTGCGTCGGTGATGTTGATGGATAGGGCAGGTTATAAATAGTTTGTCATGTTTAGAGCAAAACTCCGGGTTATGCAGTAGATGGTTTGGTAGCAGCATGTTCTGATGTTAATTAAATTAAAAATCTCGATCTGGAAAATAGCCACGATCATGCTAGCCATGGTCGTGGTTTTTCCGTTATTGGTGGTCTTTTCTGGCTGGATGCAGACCGAGAACTCAGTGTGGGAACATCTGGCACAAACAGTACTAAGTGACCTGCTAATCAACACGGCCTGGCTTGTTCTCGGTGTCGGCATCTCGGTGACGATACTGGGCGTTGGTCTGGCCTGGTTGACGTCCATGTGTGATTTTCCTGGCCGAAAGATCTTTGACTGGGCGTTAATGTTACCTTTAGCGGTACCTGCTTACGTCATGGCCTTCGTCGCACTGGGTCTGCTGGATTTTACTGGCCCGGTACAAAGTACTTTACGTGATCTCCTGGGCCGTGGCGGATACTGGTTTCCCGAGATACGTTCAACGGGGGGTGTCATCGCTGTGATGTCTCTCGTTTTGTATCCCTATGTCTATATGCTAGCTCGCTCATCATTTCTTACACAGGGCAATAGCGCGGTCGAGGC
>Ga0126335_1000466_pt1 | contig 19487 bp, 18 predicted proteins | sample OlaspJWI45metaG_FD_108409 | JGI IMG/M metagenome (GOLD analysis project Ga0126335, IMG submission 108409) | Marine gutless worms symbiont microbial communities from Oahu, Hawaii - Olavius sp. 1 OAHU.JWI-45 metaG | ecosystem: Host-associated > Annelida > Digestive system > Unclassified | place... | reverse complement strand
CCTATACTGATGGGCAATCCGTTATTGGCATGTCAGTCCGTCGACAGGCAGGATCCAACGTCATTGATATCAAACGTGAATTAACAAAGGAAGTCGCTGCCATTAATGAAGAAGTTCTAGAACCTGCCGGGATGAAAATGAAGCTTATTGCTGACGATGTCGGTTACGTCCAGTCTTCAATATTCAATGTCTGGAAAAATCTGGCGATAGGTGCCGTACTGGCAAGTATCGTGATGTACCTTTTTCTTCGGTCGGGTCCAGCCACTCTGGTTGGAGTCATGGGCATACCAGTTTGTACTATTGCTGCCTTCCTTGGGCTACTAATCGCGGGACGTTCCATCAATGTAATTTCACTTGCCGGGGTCGCCTTTGCTATCGGCATGACGCTGGACAACAGCATTGTCGTCCTGGAAAGCATCGAACTGGCACGGCGTAAGGGAATGGACCGCCTGCAAGCGGCAATAGAAGGTATAGGAAAAGTATGGCCGGCCGTACTGGCATCGACACTAACAACCATACTGGTATTCATACCAATCATCTTTATTGCTGAAGAAGCTGGACAACTTTATTCAGATATCGCCATCGCCATATCCGCTTCCATTCTGGCTTCAATGCTCGTCGCCATTACCGTACTCCCATCTGCCACAGCAAAACTTAAATTCAGCAAGCGAGTAGATACGCCGCATACAACACCCTACTGGAATGAAAGAATAGTTAATGGTGTAGGCTGGCTCATTGATTCACCGAGAAGACAGGTAAGTGTGATTACAGCTATCGTAATAATCAGTTTTGGTGCCATCGCCCTGTTGTTACCTGATGCTGAATACTTACCCGAAGGTGAAGAACCCAAGACCTTTGCCAGTATGAGTTCACCGCCAGGATATAACCTTGAAACCATGACAAAGATCGGCCGTGAGCTTCAGGATTACTTTATGCCTTACCTTGATCATGAGCCGGAGCAATTTGATAACGGTGAAACCGACATACCTGCTATTGCCTACCTGAATATCAGTATTCAGTCGACGCGTATCCGTATTATCTCCCAGCCCAAGGAACCTTCACACATTAAAGACTTAATGAATGCACTGCGAGATAAATACGAAACCTATCCAGGCATGCGGTCGTTTATCGCTCGTGGCTCGATTATTTCCAGCAACAATGGTGGCTCTCGTAGTGTTAGTGTAGATATATCAGGCGCGCAATTAAATGAGATATACGATACTGCCCTGCTAACCGACCGTCGGGCAAAAGAAGTCTTTAATCGCCCGCGCATACGTGCCAACCCATCAACGCTAACGTTATCTCAACCAATGATAGAGGTACAACCACGATGGGATCGTGTACCGAAATTGGCATCAACAACACCGACCTGGGGTTCACCGTTTCAGCCATGACTGATGGCGCATTTGTGGATGAGTTCTTTCTTGATGACGACAAGATTGATATCTACCTTTACAGTAACACTGGCACAAACACCAGTCTGGATAATCTTGACCAATTACCGATTTACACACCCGGTAACGCCGTTGTTCCATTAGCATCTATTGCCACTATTAACGAAACAGTGGATACCAACACGATCAGACGTGTCGATGGTCAACGCACTGTCACGTTAAATATTATTCCTCCAGATAACGTTGCACTGGAAACCGGGGTACGTATTGTCAAAGATGATGTGATCGCCCATTTACGCGACCGCGGCAATATTCCCAGCGATATCAACGTAACAATTTCAGGTGCCAGCGATCAGCTGGACGCCACTCGTGAGTCACTTTCCGGCAATTACATTGTCGCACTGGTTATCATTTACCTGCTTCTCGTCGCGATTTTCACCCACTGGGGTTATCCCCTGTTGATCATGGCAACGATTCCTTTAGGAGTTGCCGGTGGCATCGTCGGCTTATGGCTGTTTAACCTGGTAGGTGGCTTCTTGCCAGTCATCGGTTTGCAGGAAATCAGCCAGGCATTTGACATGATTACCATGCTGGGATTTCTGATTTTAATGGGAACCGTCGTCAACAACCCCATACTCATTGTCCATCAGGCGATGGTGAATGTTAGACAAACCACCATGTCAGCAAAACAGGCCATGCAAAATGCCGTAGAAACCCGTTTGCGACCCATTGCCATGTCCACATTAACGACCATATGCGGGCTGGCGCCACTGGTTTTTCTACCGGGTGAAGGTACAGAACTTTATCGAGGTGTCGGCATCATTGTTTTATTTGGGTTAATGGGTACCGCGCTGGTCACCCTCACCTTTTTACCGGCACTAACGTTGTTCTTTCTTGAGCAGCGCCATACTCAGGAACCAGAATAAACTGATAGCTAACCTATACTTACCACTATAGAAGTCATCCAGTAACAAATAATCAGGTGGTGGGCTTAGCGCGGGATCCGATCAAGCATTACCAGCATCATTTATATAACGCGAAAGTTGTTCGCGCTGCCCCTCATTGACCACAATCATCATCATCCCGATCCTATAGATATTCTGTGATAAGCGGCGCTTGTGAACGAGACGACACGGTACTTCAATATGGGAGAGTGCATTATTGACTTGAAGCGTGAATACGACCGAGACTTCAACCGGAAAGTAAGGCTCGCCCGTGCTAGCGTCAACAACCTCGATATGGTTGGCCGCAATACTATCGACTTCGAGAGTTAATCCGCCAACGGAGAGATCGGTAATGGTCGCCTCCATAGACTCTCCATTGCGATTAATCACTTCGGCAATAATATGAGTGTGAATACGTAAGCTGTGACGACGTTCGTTGGACATTATTACAAGTAATTGAATTTGTTCACTTTCGGGTATTTCCAGCATTATACCCTAACTCCTGAAATAACCACTTTGTGGCGATACGCTATTAAGCGACTTTTATGCACACACAGAACTCAGATAAAGAATTCGTTAGCCCACTTTCGATTTATGGAAGCCGTTGGTTTAATATGCTCCAATGGATGAATTAAAAATCAAAATGTAACCCACTAGTTTCATCAAACATCTGACCCAGCAATGAAGAACAGGCAATTTTACTGATTTATACGACGACAGATTGTCGTCATGCTAGGCCTTTCGCTGGGACCGGGCCTTGGGTATATTTTTCTTGGCTACTTGTATGAGGCACTGGTACCAGCTGTTTCATGGTATGGATTGTTGCTAGTCACGTCTATCTGGGGTTTCTACCTGTACCGACAATACAATTTTGACGAGATGACGCAGGACTCGCTGCATCGCTGGTATAGACAAACCTCTTATTTTTATTACCTCATGTTCGCATGGTGGACTGTAATATTTATTCTTATGGTTCCTCGTACTGAGTATAATTTGCATTATGTGGCGATTTTCACCCAGATAGGAGCTTCAGTCGTCTCATCCACACTGTTATTTAGTGATCGGAAACTCTTCATACCTGCCATTGCGATCGTTGTAGCTCCACTGGTTGTTTACTTTTCCTTATTGGGACAATGGTACAGCTATGTGCTGACGATATTCTCAATGATTTTCTGGTGGGTCCTATATTACGCATCAAACAGCAGTTATCAGTTATTGCAAAAGAGTTATATACAGTCTTCTAAAGATCAGCTCACGGGCATGTACAACCGGGCTTACTTTATTGATGCAATGGAACACACCATAAACGACATCAAGCAGACAGGTGGGTACTGTTGCCTGATCCTGATTGATCTGGATTATTTCAAGACGATCAATGATTCACTTGGTCACGATGTTGGTGATGTATTGCTGAAAGAGGTAGCAGATCGAATGACAGGTCTGGTACCTGATAAGGCGATTGCGGCAAGAATGGGCGGTGATGAATTTATTGTTATCAGCCCAACAAATACCAGCAGGGAATCATGCACTGATAATGCAATTAAGCTTGCAGAACAATTACGAAGTGAACTAAAGCGAACTTATAAAATCGATCGTCACCACCTGTACATTAGCGCCAGCATTGGTGTAAGTGTTATTCATAACCCGGACAGCAGGGCAAATAAGTATATCAAGGAAGCTGATATTGCCATGTACGAAGTCAAGGATAAAGGCAGGGATGGTGTTGTCGTATTTACCGACGAAGTGGCGGAAAGAGTTGAGAATGAACTTGAAATTGAGAGACTCATGCATTTCTCACTGGAGAAAGGTGAAATTTTTCTACATTTTCAACCACAAGTTAACCGTGATCTAAAAATTGTGGGTTGCGAGGTACTGGTTCGATGGAACAATGCAAAGCTCGGCAATGTACCACCATCCTTGTTTATTCCCATTGCGGAAAAAACCGGATTGATTGTGGAGATCGGTAAATTTGTAATCGATGAATCCTTTAAGATATTAAATGAATGGGGACAGAAAGGTATTGTGCTAGACCAACTTTCAATTAATGTCAGCATGCGACAATTCTTCGATCATTCATTCTCAAGTGAGGTGAAAAAGTCATGTGATCAATACCTTGGCGAAGAACAAGTTAAAAAGGTTGTGCTTGAACTAACGGAAAGCAGCATGGCTGAGGAGCTTGAGAGACTGATAGAAATTATGGATGACCTACGATCTTACGGTATGTCATTTTCCATTGATGACTTTGGCACAGGGTACTCTTCTCTTAGTTATCTACGCCAGGTCCCCCTGGACGAGGTCAAGATTGATCGTTCATTTGTAAGCGAATTATTAGATGACAAAAACAACCAGGACATGATCGAAACTATTGTTCATATTGCACAAGTATTTGATATGAAAGTCGTGGCTGAAGACGTGGAAATGGACGAGCAGAAAGACTTTTTATTGCATAGCAAGTGTGATTTGCTGCAAGGTTATCTGTTCTCAAAACCAGTTAGCAAGGAATAGTTTGAGAAACTTTACCTTCAGCAAGCCAACTCACAGGGATAGATATATAATCTACATTTCCTGAGAAAGAAAAGAACCTAACCTTTGATCGTCGGTAAGAATATGCTCGGTAAGCCAACGCTCCAGAAACCCGATATCTTTATCTGCCAATAATTTATCCGCCTGAAGTATTTCCTGTTGCAATTCTCTGGCAGCTTTTATTAGTTCATGATGGGCTGTTTTGTGCGCTTCTCGTTCCTCATAACCATACTTCAGCATTAACCGTTCCTCATGACTGAAGTGCCAGGCCGTACAATTAATCAGCTCTTCCAATATCGCTGCGAGATACTCTGGAGATTCCTCATCCATGACAGCATGGTTGAGCAGATTAAAAATATTTACTAGCTTACGGTGGTCTTCATCAATCTCGTCAACACCGACGCTAAGTATATCCCCCCAAACCAAATCCTTCACAAGCTTTCTCCCGTCAGGAAAAACAGAACTAATCCATGCTTCTATAATACCTCTAATACCAAGAAGCACATTCCAGATACGCGCATTTTAGCACCTGGGTATCCCATAGCTCTAGTCATATCATGTCCGATAAGATTGAATCAAGAACGCGATAATTTCTGAAAGCTTTATAATTTTTCGCAGCTAGTGCACATTATTATTTCCATCTGAAATATCGACGACAGCCGCTAGCTCATGCCTTAATCAGTGTCCACAGCCCTATACCGATAAAACCAAGGCCAGCAACATAGTGGAGATACTTTTCACTAACATATTCTGAAATAAAGGAACCTGCCAGGACCCCAATAGCTGATGCCACAATAAGTGCCAGGGATGCACCAAAAAATACAGTCAACTTACTTACCTCTTTATCCGCAGCAAACAACATCGTGGCTAACTGAGTTTTATCACCAAGTTCAGCGGTAAATACGGCAATAAAGACCGTAACCAGTACTTTGTATTCCATTTATTATTCCAGGTCGCTAGTAACCAAAAACATATGATAAATCACAATTAGTAGGAAAACATATCTTTAACTGCTTGAATAAAGTCAGCATTAATCACCATTTTTTTATCGTACAGACATGATTGAAAGCGTATTTCAAAGCCTTGGCGGACTGAAACTTTTTCTCCTGGGCGTGACCATCATAGTCAGACTTAAAAAATACACAGCACCTAATTCCCACAAAAGATATAAGCCTTATTGATCTGCATCAACAGCGCTTACGTATTTTAGTCTAAAGTAGGCAGCTGTTATTTTCGATGGGTATTTGATGGCTGACAAACTACGAAAACTGGGTGATTTAACTGGTTACAACCTCCATGCTACCGATGGGGTAATCGGTGAGCTTGTTAATGTTTATTACGATGATCAACACTGGACAGTACGCTACTTTATTGTCCGCACTGGCAACTGGCTTAAAGGCAAGGATGTATTAATCGCCCCACCTGCTGTTGTCGGTGTTGATGATGAGCACAAATGCCTGGATGTGAACCTGACGCGGGAACAGGTAGAAAACAGCCCACCCATCGACACCGAAAAACCCGTGTCACGTTATTACGAGGAAGAATACCATCGTTATTATAACTGGGAGCCTTACTGGGTAACCGATCCCCTGTTCTGGTCGTCATCGACAGCCGCTATTCCAGCAGCAGACAAAAAACCGGAACCAATGCCACACCCCAACCTTCGAAGCTGCAAAGAAGTACAGGGCTACCATATCCGCGCCCTGGATGGAGAAATTGGCCACGTAGAGGATGCCATTCTGAACCCTAAGGACTGGTCAGTCCGTTATTTTGAAATTTGCACCCGAAACTGGCTGCCTGGCAAACATGTGCTCATGTCACCCATATGGGCTCACTCAATTGACTGGGCAACAGAAACAGTAACAGTCAATATCAAGCGCGACGCGATCAAATCTGCACCTGCATATCACAGTAAGCAGGCCATCGATAGCAAATACGAAGAGGCGCTCGCCATGCACTATGGAATGAAAACCAGGCAACGCTAATCATTAACGAATGAATGAAACGCTGATATTCCTGGCGGTATCTACAACATTATTCTTATTCTGTTTCATGTCATGTTTGGCGTATATTCAACTGGCCAGACACCCTGGAATCATTAAACAATATCAATAGAGCTACCATACAGGTGCTTAATATCAGCATTACATTGATATTCTTTATCTTTAGCTATATTTCATTTGTTCACACAAACGAACTATTAAGTACCGCATTAGGGCATAGCTTACTGGTGTTAATGTCAGCATTGTGGGCAGCCAGAGCTGTTCAGCAGGTAATGTTTTACAAACTAAAGCACTGGCTCTCATGGGCACTGACTGCTTTTTTTATTATGGGTTCATGTCTATATGGCATACCAGCCATGACTTAGTCTGCATTATTTACCTTTCTGCATACGGCGTAAAACATACTTTTCTATCTCTACCAGGAATAATACTGATGAGGAGACCAGTACAATGTTCAACCATGTATTAAAGTCAATTGCTGTTGTGCCAAACAACACCTGCAACGGCTGAAGGTAGGTAAAACCGAGCTGGATGAAGATGAGTACCGCAATGGCAATTAGCACATAACGGTTACCTGTAAACCCTGACCAGCTAAATATCGATGCAGTGATATAACGAGAATTAAATAGATAAAATATCTCGAACATGACAAGCGTATTTACAGCGACTGTGCGTGCGTACTCAATCGTAACGCCCCGCTCCATTTCCCACAGAAAAAGCCCGAATGTTCCACCCATTAAAATCACGGAGACGAAGACAATGCGCCAGATAAGAGACCTCGTCAGCATCGGTTCATGAGAATCCCTGGGTGCTCGTCGCATTACATTATGTTCAGGGGGTTCAAATGCAAGCGATAGTGCTAACGTTACTGCCGTCACCATATTCACCCAGAGAATCTGTACAGGCGTAAGCGGCAACTGACTAAAACCAAATATTATTGCCGCAAGAATAATCAGCGCTTCACCACCATTGGTTGGAAGAATAAACAGGATAGCCTTTTTGATGTTCTCATAGACGGTACACCCCTCTTCAACCGCATGTGCAATTGATGCAAAGTTATCATCAGCCAGGACCATCTCGGCGGCCTCTTTTGCGGCCTCGGTACCATTGCGCCCCATTGCTGTGCCAATATCTGCACGCTTAAGGGCGGGCGCATCGTTAACGCCATCCCCCGTCATTGCGACGATATGCCCCTGTTCCTGTAGCAGCCTGACTAAACGCAATTTATGCTCAGGATTAACTCGTGCATAAACATCAACATCATGTACTCGTTGATTCAACACATCGTCATCCATACTTTCCAGTTGTTCTCCGGTCAGTACGTCATCAGAATTAGTCAGTTTAACTTGCTCGGCAATAGCTCGGGCGGTAGCCCCATGATCCCCGGTGATCATTTTCACTCGAACCCCAGCTGTAGCGCAGGCTTGCACTGACCCGATGGCCTCTTTACGTGGCGGATCGATTATGCCAAGCAAACCCAGCATAATCAGCCCGTTGTCTACATCACTATAGGTCAGTTCCATCTGATTATAATTTACAGACTTATAGGCGATAGCCAGTACTCGCTGACCTTGCTGCGCCATCTCTTCAATACGGTGCAACCAGCGACTCCTGTCCAATGGCTGATCGCCATTATCTGATCGTTGATGAGAACACATGTCCAGTACTCGTTCTGGAGCACCTTTGAGAAAAACGAATGCCTCACCGACATGACTGTGGTGAAGTGTAGCCATGAACCGATGTTCAGACTCGAATGGGATGAGGTCAGTGCGTGGGTACTGTTTAGTCTGTGTATCGATATCCAGCCCGGCCTTTATCGCGGCAATCAGGAGTGCACCCTCCATGGGATCACCATGTACAAGCCATTCGTCTTCGCCCTGCTCCAGAGAGGCGTCATTACAAAGTGCAGCTGCCCGAACAACCTCCATCAGCAAGGGCATATCCTGTGGAAGTATATCCCTGTTATCCCGCACAATTGCACCATGCGGGTCGTAGCCTGTACCTTTAAGTTCAAACTGATCGTCAGCAGTAGCGATTGCCCTCACGGTCATTTCATTACGGGTCAGGGTGCCCGTTTTATCCGAACATATAACGGTTACTGCGCCCAAAGTTTCAACAGCTGGCAGCCTGCGAATAATGGCATTACGCCGGGCCATGCGTTGTACACCTATAGCTAAAGTGATCGTCATGATCGCGGGCAGCCCCTCAGGAATCGCGGCTACCATCAAGCTAACCGCAGCAAGAAACATTTCAGTGGCTGTGTAATCACGAAACAACGTGCCAAAAGCAAAAGTAACAAGCGCTACTCCCACAATGGCCATTGAAAGCCAACGACCAAACTGAGCCATTTGAAGTAACAGTGGAGTCTCTACCGACTCTACTTCCGATACCAATTTGCTAATACGACCAATCTCGGTTTGCACACCAGTTGCGATGACCACACCGGCCGCCTGACCCTGGGTAACAAGAGTGCCTGAATAAGCCATGCAGCGACGGTCACCAATAACGCTCTGTTGCACAACGGGATCAATGATTTTTTCCACCGCCATTGATTCACCCGTCAGTACCGACTCCTGAATCTGCAGCCCCTTGAGACGAAATAGGCGTAAATCTGCCGGTACCTTATCGCCCGATTGCAATAAGACAATGTCACCAGGCACTAACTCATCTGCCTGAATCGTCGTTTGCCGATCATCACGTATTACCATGGCATTCGGTGAAAGCATCAGGCGTATCGCCTTCAGGGCATTCTCTGCCTTGCCCTCCTGTATAAATCCAATCAATGCATTAAGAACAACCACGCCAAGGATCACACCTGAATCTACCCAGTGCCCCAGTAGCGCAGTAACGACACACGCAACCATGAGAACGTATATCAGCACATTGTGGAACTGAAGCAAGAATCGTACTAATGGACCAGTTCTCTTCGGCTCTGGAAGCCGGTTTGGACCATATTTTTCCAGGCGACTGTTTATCTCCTGATTTGATAGACCTTCTGGAGTCGTTTCAAGTGATTTAAAGACAGCTTCCGTGTCTACGCTGTGCCAACTTTCCAGACTTGAAGTCTGTACACTTGGTTGATCATTCATATCTTGAAACCTTAATTTATTAACCCGGTTTTTTATCAGAGAAACATCTTATTAAGACAGCGACGCATGATAGCAGATCAATTAGACCCAGATCATGTGAAGGATGAAACTTGAGAACCACTACACTGCCGCCTCAGCGTCCCTAACAAGCAATTTTTTAACGATGGCTATATAAAGACCTGTAAGCAGGAGATTTAATGTCAATGACAGCATTGCGACAAGAATTACCACCCCCCCTATTCCATAAGACATTGATATAACCAGAACACCAGCACCGACTTCCCCGCGTGGAAACATACCGATTGAAAGTGCCAGCCGTTCTTTCCAGTTCGCTTCTTTTCGGTAACAAAAAAGAGGAAATAACTTCCCCAGGTTCGCAATAAAGGTAACAATAATTGCATGGATCAATACCCATCCGGCCGTCATTGATGAATTATTACCGTAAAATAGCTGCATCCGCACCTTATCCGATGGGCCAGATGATCGAATATTGCCGTGACCACCATCTATCTGCTGCTCAAATAAACCTGTATTGGTAACGGGTCCGTTTAAGTCAATAACAGCCGGCATCGACATACCGACGAGCAACATAAAAACAATCGATACCATGTAGGTCACCCGTTTTTCCAATGGCTTGTCAACGACGTCTATTGCTGACTCATCTTGATTAGCCAATGGGGTTGTCCTGCGCATAATCAGACAGCCCAATACAAAAGCCGGCAAGAGCACTTCGATGTGTATGGGCTCATGTTCATTAATCATCCTGCTGGTGTGATAGATAAAATCAGAAATCAGAACGATTATCACCGCGTAGCCCAGCACCCATGGCCATGTGGCTGGAATAGACAGCCGATTTAGATAACGCCAGGCGAGCCATAGTAATAACAGGATAGGTAACATCACGACAATCAGTTGCCACTTCCATCCAATAAACAGGATTTGCAAAACCACCATAAGCAGCACTGTGTCGATATCATCAAATATCGCCAATACCCTGATCTTCTGATAAAGCCATGTTGCTGCCAAACCTGATGCAGCCAGCATAGTAAAAAGAATGCCTGCTGATGTTGGAGCCGCAAATCGTGCCGATAACAATGACTCCTTCCAGACATCACCACTGCTGGCGTCCGAAAGCACGTAGACAAAGTATAAAGCGACAAATATCCACGGCAGGGTTGCCGATGTCACTGCCACAACATAATCCCAGCCGTAAGACCTCAATCGACTTTTATCGATATCAAACGCATAACCCACGCGGATCATGATGAAACCCAGCGCAATGGACGTTAGCAGCCTGATCAGGTGCTGATACTCGATATAACGATCAGCAGGAAAGAATACGGGCAGTATTTGAGAAATTAGCAACCCAATCAGTAGAAATACTGAAAATAGAACAATGTTTCTCATCTACAAGCTCACATGTTTTCTATTAATTCAGGTTTATATTCCTAATTATAAGGTCTGCGATGGATACAACTACATAACAGGTGTTAATTCAAACTACCAGTGATCTTCCCTGGCCCTGAAACGCCTTTGTTTACGAAGACGGCGGTTCAATACAACGATTATTTCATCTTCAGTGATATAGCCATCGCCATCGGCATCAATTTCTTCGAATTCAAATCGCGAAGATCGACGACGATGGGGTTTACTGAGGTCATCATTGCGTCTTTTACGATGGGGAATAAACTGCTGATACTCATACTTATCAAGCAGGCCGTCATGGTTCGTATCGTGAATAGAAAAAACATCTGCCCTGCGACTTTTCCCTGAATGATGCTCATCTGCCACGGAAGAACCAGCCATTAGTATGATGATCATCATCGTGACACTGACTATCATTTTCATCGTTCCACCTATTTCAATGACTTCAGGTAACTTTCCAACGATTTTATCTGATCGTCGGAATAATCAATGCGCCGATGTGCACGGACATTACCTGAACGCAACACATCAACCACTTTATCTAAATCAGTATCAAGTTGAACAGGATCATCCGGATGACAGTAAACACAATTGTTATCGTAGAATATCTGACCCTCTTCGGCTGTATTACCCACCTTAATGCCGGCTACCCCATCATCAACACGATCAAAATTTACCCTGTTATCCAGGCTAGAATAAAAAGGACCATTATCCCAGAAGCCCGGTTCCGAGCAGCCAATACAGGGATGACCTGACTCTATCGGAAAGCTGGCACCCCCATTCCATTTATAAATAGCGCAGGCATTATGTGTGGTTGGACCTTTGCATCCGAGCTTGTACAAACACCAACCCTTTTTAGCCCCCTCATCATCGAAACTCTCGGCAAATTTTTCATCCTGATAGAAATGATATCTTGAGAACCGATCATGAATCGTGTTGCCATAAAATGCGATCGGACGTTTGAATTCATCAAGTACCGGAAATCGATCAAATGCCAGGAAATGCGCAAGTACGCTACTTATCGCAATAGGTAATGGCGGACATCCCGATATATTCACTAACTTTTGTTTTGCGATGAAACCATCCTGCATCAATGCCGCAACACTTACAGCACCTGTTGGGTTGGGGCTGGCCCCGGGTAAACCGCCAAACGCTGCACAGGTACCAATAGCGATTATTGCTGCAGCACCCTCGGCACATTCTTTTAATATGTCCAGATTTGTCCTACCAGCAATCATCGAACAAGCACCATCCATTGCCAGTGGAATCGATCCATCAACAACCAGCAGGTACTTGCCGTAATTCTGCTTCATCGCTTCATCACGAGCCGCCTCTGCAGCTTCCCCGGAGGCTTCCTGTAATGTGTGATGATAATCCAGCGATAGATAATCAAAGATCAACGATTCAATTGTCGGTGCATGAGAGCGCGTTAAGGACTCAGTACAACCCGTGCACTCCTGGAACGAAAGCCATATTACTGAGGGCCGACTGGAATGACTTAACTTTTCTGAAAACGCCGATACGGCATTTGGTGATAATGCCAGTGCAGATGCCATGCTTGCACAATACTTGATAAACGACCTTCTACTGACTCCGTTTGTTCTAAGGTGATGCTTTATAGAATGATTATCTGGCACTTTATAATCCTATGTAATCATCTCACCATTCATTTACCCATCAACATATCCTGGGCAATGGGTCGTCTTCCAGTTCTTCGAGCCTGCGCTCACCCCCAATCGGGGTCTCAAGTAGAACATCGCCATCGCCTGATTCAACTTCTCCGATGATCGCAGCACCTTTACCTTCTTCAAGACCCTGCCAGACCTGCAATACTCTGTCTGCACTTTCTGCAGAGACAATCGCTACACATCGCCCTTCGCAAGCAAGATATAAGGGATCATAGCCAAGGATTTCGCAGATCGAACGTACCGAGTCATTGACGGGTATGTCCTCTTCTTTCAATCGCATGCGGTGTCCACTTACCCTGGCCATTTCATGTGCGACGGTTGCCAGCCCACCCCGCGTCGGGTCACGCAGAAAATGAACGCCATCAATACCGGACAGGCTGCTGGTTAATGGCAATACCGAACCACAGTCAGACATCACTTCACCATGCAGCCCAAACTCTTCGCGCGCTAACATCACCGCGGCACCATGATCGCCAACCGTACCACTAACAATGATCTTGTCACCCGGCTGTATATGATTAATGGAAAGATCGAGGCCAGTATCCACTTCCCCAATGCCACTCACGCTGAAATAGATACCACCGCCATGTCCACGTGGCACGACCTTGGTGTCACCCGCAACCACCTTAACATTTGCCTTGCTGGCCGCTTTAGCCAACGACGCAACCGCACGTTCCAGCACCTCGACTTCAAGTCCTTCTTCAAGAATTGCACTCAATGTTAGATAACGTGGAATAGCCCCAGCAACAGATAAGTCATTCACCGTGCCATGCACGGCCAATGAACCAATGTTGCCACCTGGAAATTCAATGGGATGCACGGCAAAGCCATCCACGGTGGTAAACACCGGCCCATTGATGTCTTTCAGCAAAACCGCATCAGCTTCAGTATCCATTGGCTCACCAGATGATGACGCACCCAGGTGTTTGGCAAACACGCTATCAATCAACTCCCGCATGTAACGACCACCGTTACCATGTGCCAGCCCAATGTGTGTGTCAGTTAGAGCTTGTTGCATATTCTGGGTACCTCTAAAAATTTGCTGAAGTCGATGATGGCAAGGCGCAAGTGGGCGAAGAAGCGCAGTTTATATGAAATAAATGAGCATTCTGAGGCCTCTTGCAACGCAGCAAGCGCGGCTTCAGTGACTTTTTAGTGGTGCCCAGCTGCATATTCGATAATTTGCCCAAAGCTAATTCCACCATCATTGGATGGAACGGAGGATGACATATGACAGGGTATGTCCAATTTGTTTAACTGCGACCTGATCAATTCAGCTAAACGTCGGTTTTGAAACACTCCACCACATAAACCAACATATTCAAAGTCTGCTTCTTTCTGGAAGTGCTTAACCAACTCAATAGCAGTATTGGCCAGCAGTGTATGCAGATAACCCGCGCGATAATCAACGGGTTGCAGCGAATTTCTCATGGCATAAAACAAAGGCTGCCAGTCTATACGCAACACTCCATCATCATCACTAAACGGTAAGTAATCACTAGTCTCGACATCTTTGGCAATGGCCTCAAGTCGCATGGGCGCCTCCCCCTCATGCGAGGTAGTATGCACCAGCCCGATAATAGCTGCCGATGCATCAAACAGACGCCCGACAGCACTAGTTTCAAAGCTGTTCAAACCACTCTGCCAGGCCACATGTGCCAGCTTCTCAGCCTCACTGCCGGGATATTTTTCTTCCAGTTCCCAGTAAAGTGCGGCAGCGCTACGCCATGGTTCATGTGAGACCCGATCTCCACCGGTGAAACGAAACTGTCGAAAACTGGCTACCCGTTGCCAGTTCGCAGGACAACCTAAAAAGGTTTCCCCACCCCACAGCTTGCCATCATCACCATAACCCACGCCATCCCAGGCAAAGACCAGACCGTTACGCTGTAATTGCTCAGAATCATGAAAACAATCACCAGCCATTGATGACGCATGTGCCCAGTGGTGCTGTACCTCGGTCACTGGTAGTTCCTGATCATGCGCCCACCGGCTACTGGCATATTGCGGGTGTGCATCACAGATAATGGCTTCCGCCTCTATCTGATAAAGTTTCTGTAAATCACTTATAACTTATTGAAATATAACCATACTTCTATTCGCAGATAGTTCGCCAATATGGGGAGAAATTACCACACGATCCTGCCATGCCAATGCCACGGTATTTTTCATGTGCCCACCAACGGCAATCACGGGACGTTCCAGCTTGATGGGTAACTGCCTTTCCACAGGGGCTGTGCCACGCTCCAACCGAATCATTCGGGACTGCCCATCAATCAAGCGTTGAACGGAATCATCAGCGGGCCGAACAATCTCACGGTCATGGGTCAGCCAGCCCTCAGCAATCTTGCTCAATCGTTGTTCTGCCTCGTCATCATCCGTTAAGACCGGTTCGCCACTGATGTTGCCTGAAGTGGCCACCAGTGCCATACCAAAATCATCGGCGAGTAGCGTATGCATCGGGCTCGGTGGCAACATCACACCAAGCTCATCAAGTCCGGGGGCCACTTCATCGCACACCGGTGCGTCGGGCTTTTTCTTTAGCAAGATGATGGGACGTGATTGACTACGTAGTGCATTTTCAACATCTTTGTTTTCTATATCGACCAGTGCCCGCACCGCATCCAGCTTATCTTCACCCGTTGCCGGTACCATTAAGGCCAGTGGCTTATGCGGTCGATGCTTGTTTTTACGCAAACGCGCAACAGACAACTCGTTAGCCGCATCGCACATCAGGTGATAACCACCCACGCCCTTCACGGCGAGTATGCGACCACGTCGTAGTGCGGTCACCGCCATATCCAGGGCAGCGACGCTATCATCCTCTATCGATAGATCTGATGAAAAGTAACTCAGATGCGGCCCGCAATCGGCGCAGGCATTGGGTTCAGCATGAAAACGCCGGTTGTCCGGTGACTGGTATTCTTCATGACAGGGTGGACACAGTGGAAATTTATCCATGCTGGTATTTGCGCGATCATAGGGCATGGCGAAAACGATCTAGCTGATCTGCTGTGCCTTCGGCATGAATTTCGACCCGCCCCACCGTGTTACGCACCCAACCATGAATTTGATACTCATGTGCAAGGCGATAAACGAATGGCCTGAAACCAACACCCTGTACACGGCCGGTTAATACGAAATCTATCGCTTGCAGACTCATACCGTAAAACAGATTACTGAGAAGCACTCAGGTGGTACGAGACCAGGCAAAAATGTCTAAAGAAGCGGAGTTTATACATAATAAATGAGCATTTTGAGGACATTTTTAACGACGTATCGTGCCAGCTGAGGGGTTTTCAGGCGACTTCTTTAGGTTCCCTTACCCCACCTGCCCACCATATCCGGCAGGCACCTTCATCTGAAACCATACAGGGTCCAATTGGATTACGTGGCGTACAGGCACGCCCATAGAGTTTGCATTCATCAGGATATTTTTTACCCAATACCACCTTGGCACAATCACAACCCGGTGGCATTTCACCCGCACGCTTGCGGGCAATGTCTTTGTAATCCGGATAACGCTTGCGCGCATCATGTGCGGCATATTTTTCTTTCAGTTCATAACCTGATTTAGGAATAACACCGACGCCTCGCCAATTTGCGTCCACGATATCCAGCACTTCATCCATCTGTTTCCTGGCAGATTCATTACCCTCTTCATGTACCAGTTCTGAATAACAGTTATCCAGGAATAAATTATTTTCAGCACGTTGCCTCAACGTCGAATAAAAAGAAGCCAACAGGCTTTCAGGTGCAAAGCCGGAAACGGCAGCGGGTAGATGATGATCTTCCACCACGAACTTCCATTCATTTGACCCCATCACGGTTGAGACATGACCAGGCGCCACGAGGCAATCAAATCCGGGGACTTCTGAATCGAGTAGCATCGCGACAGCAGGCCAGGTCAAACGACCCGATAGTAAAACCGAAAGATTTTCCGGTACGCCTTCGGCCAACATGGCGGCGGTGGGTGCGGTTGTCGTTTCAAAACCTGCACAGAAAAATACTACCTGCCTGTCAGGGTTATCCTTCGCTATTTTCACTGCTTCCATCGGTGAGGCAATTGGCCTGATGTCGGCGCCCACGGCTTTGGCCTGCTCAAGCGAGCGCGGCTCCTTACGCGGTACATTCACTGGTACACGCAACATATCGCCATATGCCACCAGTATCACATCCTCATTCAGCGCAATTTGCATCGCCTCATGCACATTTTCCTCGGGACAGATACAAACGGGGCAACCGGGGCCCGGTATTAATTCGATATTGTCGGGCAAAGCGCCACGTAAACCGGCCATGGTAATTGAACGTTCGTGACCACCACAAACATTCATGATATGAACCTTGCCCTTGATATCCAGCTTGCGGATCTGCTCCAACCAGTGGCGTGCTTCCTGGTTCGTATCAGACATGAGTATGCCCAGCGGGGTGACTGTGTAATTCAACCCCATCAGGTTGTATCGCTGGCTTACGCGTTTCACCAGACTCAACTCGCTGGCGTTGCGCTGCTACCTTGTCATCCAGCCAGTCAAACCAGTGCTCCATACCTTCACCACTACGGGAAGACAATGTCATAACAGGCGCCGGGTTGGCCAGGTGTTGTAGATGATGTTCTGCCTTGGCCGGTTTATCATCACCCTCTGTGGTGGATAACAAGATGATGTTGTAATGCTGACCCAAATCAAAACTTGCCGGACACACCAGGTTACCGACATTTTCAATAAACAGGATGTCGATTTCATCCAGGTTCATTTCATGCAGTGCTGAGTGCACCAGGTGTGCATCCAGGTGACAGGCAGTGCCCGTGGTAATCTGTACCGCCGGCACGCCCTTTTCGCGAATACGCGCAGCATCATTTTCGGTTTCGAGATCCCCTTCAACCACACCAATACGGTAACGCCCATTCAGTTGTTCTATGGTTGCTTCCAGTAATGCCGTCTTACCTGACCCCGGTGATGACATCAGGTTAATTGCCAATACCTCATGTCGATCAAAGTGTTCGCGGTTATGTCCCGCCGCATGATCGTTTTCATGGAGCAGGTTCTGCAGCACTTCGACGGTTCCATCATGTTTACCACCGGGCTCAACCAGATGCTTATTACCTTCGGTTACCGTACATCCACATGTATCACACATAATTTTCGTCTCTAGTTTAACGGAAAGGATTTGGGATTTAGGAATGAGGATTTAGAGTTCTAAATCCTATATCCACGCTCCTCAATCCTGTTTAACTTTTAATGTATTACCTTATCTTCCGGGTCTTCCAGTTCGACCTGCTGCAATATTAACTCATCACCGGAAATCAACTGAGTTTGCCAGTTACCACACTTACTACAAACCAGGTTATTACTTGTGGTATCGCTGTCGCTACCACATTCCGGACAATGCACCCGCACACCCGTATCATGAAACTCTAGCGTTGCATCTGCCGCGGCTGTTCCTGCGCTGGCAATCGGAAACGCATCACGAAGCAATTCAGGCACCACACCAGATAGTGGCCCTACCTGCAGATGCACCACCACTATTTTCTTTTCCGGGTGATCATAGGCTATCGCATTCAGCTGACCAATCAGAGATTGACATATAGCTAGTTCATGCATCTAACTGATCCTATTGGGTTTTATCTGCCACTTCAGATTCTTCTTTAGCTAGCATTTCATCATAGATTTCCCAGGCCGTCCTGGCCTCCGCCGGGGTAACCTTCTGAATAGCATAGCCCACGTGAACAACCACAAAATCATCGACGGCAACATCTTCATGTTGCAGCATGAACAAGCTGACATCACGTTCAATACCCTTGGCTTCACAACGCGCGGTGAAGTCATTAATTTCCATGACCTTCATGGGTATTCCTAGACACATAAACTGACTGATCCCGTTAGTAAGTTAACCTGCGTGCAAACTAGCATCACATACAGAATATAAACCTAATCCAGATCAATTGCATGTTACAAACACACTCTGTCACTAAACTGTAATACACCACCATTAAGGTTTATTAATATGCTTATTTACATACATATTGTTGCTATTACGATGCATCATGCTATAAATGATGCTTAGCTCCAAAAAACTGATCTGGATCAACGTAATAATAAGAAGAAGGAGTTTTAATACAGAATATGCAGGCAGCATTGAATACCAATATTGATTCTCTGGTTACTACACAAGAGAATACAATCACAGGGGATCAACATACCTTGGTCTTAGCCATCGGAAATCTACTGATGACCGATGAGGGCGCTGGTATACATACCCTGAATTACCTGATCGAACATAACGAGGAAGATGATGCCATCGGTACGTACCGGACACATGGTTTACATTTTATACCGGAGACATAGTTAACACTTTTCCGGTACGAAAGGATTGCTGGCCGGTTCCACCCGGCCGACATCCTCATCAAAGAAGCCTAGGTCAT
>Ga0126335_1000465_pt1 | contig 19493 bp, 12 predicted proteins | sample OlaspJWI45metaG_FD_108409 | JGI IMG/M metagenome (GOLD analysis project Ga0126335, IMG submission 108409) | Marine gutless worms symbiont microbial communities from Oahu, Hawaii - Olavius sp. 1 OAHU.JWI-45 metaG | ecosystem: Host-associated > Annelida > Digestive system > Unclassified | place... | reverse complement strand
GAACGGATAATGTCGACGAAACCACTTGGACAACCAATTTTCCTTAGAATCTTCCACAGTGCAGATCTGTTAACAGTGTCAAATGCTTTGGTGAGGTCGACGAATACGGCATACAGATCACAATGGTGTTCTCGGCATTTCTCTTGCAGTTGTCTGGCGGTGAAAACCATGTCCATGGTGCCTCTTCCAGCTCTAAAACCACACTGACTTTCCGGTAGGATATCACGGTCAGTGACATGTTTGGTCAGTCAGTTGAGGATGACACGAGCTAGGATTTTTCCAGGCACAGATAGCAAAAATATTCCTCTGTGATTGTCGCACACCGAGCGATCTTCTTTACGCTTGAAGATGTGCATTATGGTCGCATCCTTGAAATCCTGTGGGACGGATCTGTCATTCCAGATGTTACTGAACATTGTAGTCAACTTCTCCACTAATATGCGGCTTTCAATTTTGAAGAGCTCCGGTGAAAGCCCACCCGTCCCTGCTGCCTTGCCAGATGACAGCTGGCTGATGGCGCGTGCAACCTCAGTGGCATCTGGGGGTATCATGAGGTTGTCCTCAACTTCCCAGTCCGTGATCTCATTTACGACGGAGTCGTCGAACTCTGATATTTGGTTCAGTACGCTGTTGAAGTGCTCAGTCCAACGTGACAGGATTCCAGCGCGATCTGTAATCATTGTAGAGCCATCCTGTGAGCGTATGGGAACGGTGCCTGCATCCCTGGTACCAGATACAGCTTTCAAGCTATCATAGAAGTCATCCATCTGCCGTGATCTTTGCTAAGCTACATTACAAGTCTGGATATAGGCAGCTTTCTTGCTTGAACTGCTCTTATCACTTATCTAAGCGAGAAGTTTTACATACATGTCATCCAAAGTTTTCCTGGCTGCGAGGTCATTTTCATCAAAGCAGTTTTATGGCGCTTGCGTTGGAAACCAATAACTTTCACTGCTGCGTTGTACGCTGCCGGCTTAAAATGGCACCACTCATCAGCTGAAGCTGATGTCAGTGTAGCGTGAAGTTCATTCACAAATTCCTGGCGCGTGAGATCGTCCTTGAGCTTGGCCACATTAAGCTTGCGTACACGTACAGCCTTATGACGCCGCTTGACAGGCCGTAGAGAGAGGAATACGGAACACTTCATGAGCCTGTGGTCCGACCATGCCGATGTTGAGCGAACAGCACGAGTTAGCCTTACATCTCTGAGATCGCTCTGACTTGAGATGATGAAGTCGATCATGTGCCAGTGGCCAGATCTTGGGTGCATCCAGCTGCCCTCGAATTTATTGGCTTGTTGAAAGACTGTATTTGTGACAACCAGGCTGTGCATCGTACGTGTCTGTAGTAGCAGCGTGCCATTTTCATTCTCGTTGCCAATACCGTGTCGCCCGATGACTTTGGGCCGAAGGCTAGCATGTCTTCCTACACTTGCATTGAAGTCACCCATGACAAACAACTTGTGTCTACGTGGAACAGCTTTTATGAGCTCATCAAGTTGCTCATAAAAGTCATCTTTTTGGTCTTGATCAGGGTAGCCACATGTCCACTTTCAAGGTTAAGTTGAAGAGTCATGTGGCCAGGAGATACACCAAGAGGTGTTGCCTGCAGTGTGTTGACTAACTGTGATCTGATGCCGAAGCCAACTCTAGCGTGACGAGGTTCAGCCACAGGATATCCACAGCAGTAAAGCGTATATCCGCAGCCGACTTCCTCAAACTGGGACTTTGCTGATATTGGTGTTTCACTGAGGGTCGCATATCAATGTTGTGACGTTCAAGCTCGCGGGCGATGTTTGCTGTGCGTCTCTCATGTCTGTCGTCGCTATTTAGTAACGTGCGTACATTCCAAGCAGCTAAGTGCAACGTTTTTCGTTTCAAACGATGTTGTTTGCTTGTTTATTTCGCTGTTACTGTGGCCTCCAAATTTGTCAGATTTAAATCCGGTTGACCACAGCACGTGCAAGAGAATGTGTACAAAACACGCATCACTGATCTCGACGACCACAAACATCGCATCAGAACTGAGTGTGCCAAGCTAGATCACGCCGTCATTGCTTCAGCTTTTCAGCTTGTGTCAGGGCGGGAAGTGGTAATTTGAGCACTGCTTTTAATTCTGACATTGTGTTCTTTTGCGATAACTGAGCGGTTTTTGGAGTTTTCGTTGACTGGTCGAATCGAGCAGTTGCAGGCTGATATTCCGGTCTGATTTTCTTGCAGTTGTCAGTTATGACGCTGTGCGTTTTAATAAATGAAGATCGTTTAATTCACGCAGTAAAGTAGTGACACTGTTTAGATGCGGCGGACATTTGCTGTGTTAGTTTGGTTTAGCATTACCTTGACGACATTCTATGTCAAATTACAACTACATGTATATAGCCTATTTGTGTTTGTCAAAGTTATGCCTATTGGTTCCATTTTTCCGGACATGGTGTACTTTGACCGGCAAGCCCACGGTTGATGCATCTATGGCACCGATGCTTTTAAAACTATAAGATGGTCAAAACTGATTAGTCCGCTAAGCCAATTATTCCTAGCTGGTGGGATTATCTGGCGGTGAGGCCGTACATTAAGGCAACCACAGGGCGATTCGTTGTGTCAGCAGCCTTTTGCTACGACAATGTACACATGGCCTACAGACCAACATTGATTTGAGAAGATAATAGCATAGGCCTGTATATACTACACTGTACAATAAGCGGGTTTGTGACTGTGAGCTAGCTGTCTGTCTGTTTGTCTGTCTTAGCTGTCTGTCCATAGCCTAACTCAGGATTCGGGAATCGACATGCACGACAGCACCCAAATTTTAGTGGTGGATACTAGTCGCTCCAATGATGGTTTTAAACGGATTTCGAGGGCGGGAGGAGGGCGCCACCTCACGATATTGATTCTTTGGCGAGCGGCGACGACAACTAGGCCTAATTCACTACAGGAACTGAGAACGAGGGCGCTAGCTCCAGCAATGCTTGCAACAGCGTTTTCTACAACAGACACTTGTCGACATGCCATGTAGCCCTGACTTATAAGCTGACGATAACGAGCAACTGTGACTGTAATGTCGTGCCGCAAGACTTGACCAATAGCTGCTTGCGAAGGTATAGTTAGTACGTATATGGTATATACAGGGTGGCCCCAAAACTGCACATTTTCATTTGCTTGATGCTAAATTGATATAGCTTTGTGAAATCTCAACCGAATTTTATAAATTTTTTTTGGCTGAGAGGAGGACATATTGAACATTGCTTGTAAACTGATCAGTACAATTTTATGTGATTGACACTATTTAGTTGTTTGCCAACATAATTCATGAGTAAATTTCATCTTGAGACAGCACAGAAAACGGACAATATTATTTCTACAAGGTAATGTAAAAACGCACAATAGGTGCTGTGAACAGTATATGCATTGTTTTGTTGGGAATCTATTTAGGTGTAAGTCTGCCAAAAATTATAAAATTGGGTTGAGATTTCACAAAGCTATATGAATTTAACATCAAGCAAATGGAAATGTGCAGGTTTTTTGGGCCACCCTGTAGTTAGCACAATGAGTCATTGCATCTCTGTCGACGTCGTCAACCGCGTAATTGGCGAACACGTGTAAATGTAGCGACATGTGACGCGTATACTGTGCACTGTACTTTGAATTAAACGGCGGCGAGAACTTCAATTTTGATGTAGCACAATCAGCGTGCAGAGACTACAAGAATCAATTATTTAAACAGAATAGTCTGCGCCTCTGTAATAATTAACATTCACTGATCAGTGATCATAGTGTTATAAATAAACTATTTCTCACTCTCCATAAGCAAAATCGCCGTCGCCAAAAAAGAATTGATGAGCTGGAACCAGATCGTTGACTTTTACCGGCCTTAATCGTTCGTTCTTTCCTTCTTTTGAAGGTTTTCCAAATGCACGGCCTACTCCGCCCCCAAATCTCATTAAAGCGTAGTGTAGCACTTCAGAAACTTGCAATGATTGTTCGTTTTCCTGATATGAAGCGTAGGAGAATGAATATTATTATTGACCGTCGAGCGTGCTAAAGCTACAACCTACGCCACAGCCATGTATATATACAGTAAGTGATCAATCTGAAAAGCCACAAAAGTTCACTTAGCTAATATCGTCAACAGCAGTGCCAATCGACGTGTATATGGGTTCCTATATTACTGCCGGAGGAGTAGCGGCTGTTGCTGCTGCTGCACGGATGCGGCGAGCTCATCACTCGTCTAGCCTATCTGTGATAAATTGGAGTCAGCACCTGAGGCGAGCGTCATCAGCTGACACGACTGCACCAGAGACGCCTCGACTCAATGTAAGTACTGTAACACAGACAATACTGACAATCATAACTTCCTAGGCACGGCTAAAGGTCGCATAGCTAGAATTGCTTAGGATATGAATGGCTAAGAATTTATAGTTGTAGCCCGTAGGCCTTATATGGCGTACTCGACTAGCAATGACGCATTCAAAAATCGACAAACTAAAAATTTAACAAAGAAGACGAGAAGTGGCATCATTAACAAGGAACTGTTGCTGCTGGAATATTCGCAGGAGTAAAAATTTTCAAACAAAGTTTTTTTGATTGTAAATGCATAGGTTACAACTGTATTTTCAAGATTTTCAAGAATTTAACAAAAAGCACAACGTGTTTATATGTGCTATACATGGCTAACAACTGATGTTATGTAGCTCGGTCGATATTTTAATTTATTTTTTTAGTTGTAGTCCAGTTTGACATTAGACTGTTTTAAGTAGAGACCTATACCTGTACTGATTTCGTGTAATCTACGTTGGCTCCTTCAGTTTTGACCTGACGTTAAATATTTTCATATTGGTAGGCTACGTCCAGGGATTTCGTTTGTCTAGCCGTAGGCCTACGCCTACGCGCTTAATCTAAACATATGGCACGCATGTGTTGTCAAGCCTATTTCCATTATCTGCATGCTAATAATCTTGTCCGCGTTTTCCTGAAATTGCGTTATCAAATTGCCGCATTTGGTGCACTAATACGGTATAATAAATACCGTGTGGCACCGCATGGACGTGGACGTACCGCATAGGCCTACGGTCAGCGAAAAGACGACAATTTTTGTAACAGTTGTGGACGTACTGTTTTCATTTGACGCTAGAAAAAGATAAAAAAAAAACACGAACCTAATGGTCTAGCTACTATGAAATGCCTTTATGAAATTAGTGACGCGTTTTGACGTCAAGTTGCAGCGCTCTGCAGAGAGTTGGGATTGCCTATGAAAGTTGACGTTCGACAACTTTTGTGTAGGCTATAATCTCTGTGTAATGTGTTATTATGTTATTGACTGTGTTTAATAATTTCTAGATAGATAGAGCGTGTAGCCCTATACCAGTAGCCTATAGATATCGTAGTGACACGTAACGAGTCGCTGGATCCTTTCTGATTAACACAATGTAGCAAGCGAGCGGCTCGTGGTGAACCGCACAAAATGATCATCGATACTTTGGTAACGACGTCGTTAGAAGTAAAGAGACGCGTTAAAGTTTAATGTGCATCGTTCATGCTGTACGCGGTGTCACAGTAATATAGAAGTTAATAGGGCAGCGGGCGAATGTCGCTTGGGACGGACGCATTATCAGCCGAATAATGCTATCATGAAATGTCGGGATATGGAGAGAAGTTGCACTTGCTGTTGACTGACGCTTGCTGCCCCTCCAATCGCTAAGCACCGCACGTGTAGAATCGGTAAATAGGCCACTATGCTGCGAGCAGGTATTGTTTCTTGGCGGCGTCTGTCTGTGTGTCCGTCTGTTCGTCTGTCTGTCCGCACAAAATCTCGAAAACTACTTATCAGAAATTGATGTAACTTGGTAGAAACATGCCCCATGGTGAACGCTAGAAATGATTGGAAGTTGGTGACATTTGACCTTGACCTTGACCTTTAACCTTGAGAACTATTTTCGTGTTTTTTCAATTCAAGCTTTATATTTTGAATGACTTTACCTAGCAACTTCATTTTCAGTTTGGAGATACATCCTTAGAATATGATATATCTATATAAACACGGTCTAGTTTCAAAGTCATAATCCAAGGTCAAGATCACGGAAGCGAAAAAGCGGCAGCATGCAACTTAAAAACTAGCTGTGGGAAATTGCTGGGACTTTATTGGAATACGTGTTATGAAAAAAACTGACGATAATACTAAAAGTGATTTGGAGCTATTGATATGTGACCTTGACCCTTGACCTTGAGACAGTATCGTATTTTTCTAATCCAAGCTCTAAGTTTTAAATGCCTTAATCTAGCAGCTTCATTTTCAGTGTAAAGGTACATCTTTAGAATATCTAGATTACTTTCGAGTTTCAAGGTCGTGCGGTTAATCTCAAGGTTACGGTTACAAAACAGCGGCAGCGCGCAGGTTTGCGCTCCTCTCGAACACAGTTTAATAGGATTTGTGCCGATCTACATGTCTATAGGCATAAATGGTCTAAAAGAAGAAGAATAATGACGCTATTTGGCTTTTTGTTGTTTCAAGTTTTTAATATCACTCTGCTATACGCTAATAGCTGCATTTATTTCAGAACGTTTAATTGCTTTATGTTATTATAGGCCTATACTTTTAGTTTTTATTTATCTATGGTTTGCGTTTGCGTTTATGTTCGACTCCCCTTTCTCTAGTTTTTTTTCGCAGTAGATCGATTAACATATTTTTAAACGACAAATTACTGGTTTCTAATTCCAACACTTGATTGTAAACATTGTCACAGACGTATATATAAGTGCGTCCAGATTTGGCTTTGGATAACTGACAAACGCATTCGTTCGTCGTATTTGGAAGAATCATTCATTCGTTCATTTAGAACTCACTCGTTTTAGCTCAGCTGGCTACAACCTAGCTGAGCTAACCATACAGGCTATTCAAATGGCATAGGCCTACGTGAGTAGGTGTGTGTGTGTGTGTGTGTGTGCGTGTCTCTGTTAATTAGGATGTAGGAAATCGCGGACGCTGGAAATGCAGAGTTTTAATCTTGCGCGCGAAAAACTCCGATCACAAATCAAAACTATGTTACTCTGACCTAAGCCTACTTAAGCCAGCTGAGCGTCATTGCCCATGGACAACTTGTTGTTGCTTTCGTTTTTGTCATACTTACATGTACGTTTTCGTTCGAGTTCTCGTTTGGCTAATTTCAGCACCATTGCAAACAACATTCCTACAATCAGAAAACGAGCTGCCGGGACCACGAGCAGTAAGAACTTACTATTCATGTGGCGCTGTCCTGTCGTAAAACCATCAGTCAAATTAACAATGAAAACGGTTGAAGCTTGCATTGTGGCTGTTACTGATGAGTCCGATTGCGGAGTCGCGATAAACGCACAGCCGTTGATTGTTCCAGTATATGGCAATTAGCCTTGATCACAGGTGTAAACCTGTAACAATTAAACGCCGAAAAATACAAAACATTTACATACCTGCGTGAATATATTACTACTGCTCAAAGTAATTTGACGAAGGTCGCATCGAATCTTTCATGGGGAAATCGGGATTTCCATCTATAATTCAATCTTCTTAACTTCCTTAATTTCTTGTTCATTTCCTTCATTTCAATCTCATCATACATGCTCCATTATTCCCTTCTAGTTGCATGCGTTCCTGGTCAGTAGTTGTTGAGCTTTCGTGCGGACAGGCAGACAGACAGACAGACGGCCGATTAAACCAATAGGCCTAACTGATTCGCCAGATTCTTGCTCGCAGGTAATTAAAACGTCATAATTATTACGCGAATTTACGTCGTAAATGTTTTTATACATTAGATGCTTTTGTGCGAGAACATTTACAGAAAACACGGCGTTGCGTGTCAGTCAAACGCGTGGGTGATGTCGCTAGAGTGTTGATCTTAGTGTGTTGGTCGTGTAAGCTTATATCGACTTCAACCGACTCGCAGAAGCAAAATCGAGTTAAAGGCGCTTTGAAATTATACAGACGTGAGTAGCTCAACTTTAATTTCGTTATCCAATTTCTAACAGCGACAACTGCAGACAGTTGCCTTCAAACGCGCTAACAGGTAGGCGCGAACACATAGTCACTCGCGTTCTAAGAAAAGTAGACTTGTCTGTCCATCCGACGCCAATCGAATTCAACTCTCCACCCTCACTGCCTGGCATATGGCTCTTATCTGCAGCGGTGGTCACTTCAAATTTTTTCGACGTCGCACTAGGCGGTGCCTATAGTCTATAGTTTCACCAAATGGAAGTCGACGGGAAGCCGCCGATAGGCATGCCCCCGCCTGTGCCAATGATCCATTCTTGCTAGTCCCGGAAGCGACTCGCAAGTCATTTTTTCGCTTGCTCGTAGGCAAATCTCGCTTGCTTTTCTCGCTTAGTCTGACTTTGCTGTTGCTGCTAATGTGTAGGTCCCCAGTAACTCGGCCTGCTGACAACAACGTTCTCATTACCTGTGTTTTGTTTGACTTAGTTCCTCTTTCTTCGTCTACAACCTTGTCAAATTGTCTTCATCATATTGTAAAACGAAAAATCATGCGTCTTGATACACTGTGTTACAGGAGAGAAAGAGCAGTATTTTGTTCCAAACTGTTTGTAATATTATTCATTTTGCAAGTCGCGATAAAGTGAAAACTGCATTCCCCCAACAGTGCGTGCACGTTGATGATGCCTATACCAGCAGAAAGGATAAAGCAAACCATTGTTAGCCTGAATTTCTCAACAACATGTAAGCAACATGATAATTTCCTGCAAGAGTCAGTTAGGCCTATACTGTTCAAAAATTTTGTAAAGGCCTACAGTAAATGTTTATGCGCGTATCAGATCAGCAGACTCAAGCGTCGTTTCCACGCGCGCTACGTTGCGCGATGCGTTGCGTTGCATGGTAAGTGCCAGCGAGTCCCGGAGAGTTCGTGCGTTTGCAAGATCATACAATGGCGCGTACCCAGACATAGCTTCGCGCTTGCCGCGTGCTTATCCGTAAATTAGATTAATTATTGGATCAGTCGCGGAGATAAAATTGTGAGCGACAACTGCAATAATTAGTCAACACAATGAGTCACTGGAATGCGCTGTTCGTGTGTAGAGCGACCGATATCTACATCAACAATGAACGACTGCCGTACGAAACACCGCCGCCTCCGTCTGTCATTGTCGTTTTGGCTGCTCTACGTCTGTGCCGCTGTGCTTGTCGACAGCGCCCCATCATCTGCGGTGCTTCAGCGACGAGATGACGAGTGCATGCTGGAGATGTGTTCAAGTTGGTCTGTCCTCAGTGACCGGTGTGCCGCTGAATGCGAGCGACTCACCGGGACAGCTGACGAGCCATCCTCGTTGCCGACGGTCAGCAGGCGAGCACCAAGCTCTTTCGTGCGCATCGGCAGATCCGGCGTCGCGGACGGCGTCGTGAAGCGGTACAGTTCGTTCGTAAGGATAGGACGGCCGGCAGTGCCCGGCAATAAGCGCTACAGCTCATTTGTCCGTATTGGTCGAGCAGGTGCGCGGGCGACACGCAACCGCGAGGCGCCATATTACCGGCGAGCTTACGACCTGTCGGTGCCGCCGCTCGATAAACGTCGCTACAGCTCCTTCGTCAGGATCGGCCGCAACGCCGACGTGCCGTCTAGTCGCTAGCACCTACCGCAGCACGTTTTGTCATACAGCAGCATTACAGCTAATGCTTATTTGCGATGACCGTGGCTTAGGCCTACGCGTGACATCCTATTTAATCCGCTACACTTAGTTTTTCCGCTATGTAGGCCTATACTGTACAGTACATTAATTCTCGGGGCACGACTATTAATTTACTATCGTTTTAGGCCGGCAGATGACATCTTCGGCAATCTGTGAAGCTCTGCTGTATAGACGATCCAGTAAACGTCAACGTCGTTGTATTTCGCAATAGTAATAAAACTTACTGTCAATCAACCACGAACACCAATGCACGAAGATTTGCACAAGAAACAGCCATAATAATACATGTTATACGTTCAGAAGATAATTCCGAGTTTTAGCCTTCTTTTATGCCGTATCAAATACACGCGAGGCTCGTCGGTGATCTGGTAGCGTGGGCGTATGTCAGTTTGTTATGCGGGCGGCTGTGCAATAAAGGCTGAACACATCGAGGACCATCCGGCGTAGGGTAGGTAGTCTTGGCGACTCAAAAGAAACGTTTTATCATATGCGTACGTCCACATCCCCCACGTCGAAGGTGTTCGATGCTGCCTTCTCTTAATTACTTATTTGGCCATTTGTTTGTAGTTGTTTCTCATCTGTAGAAAAGATGTTGTCGCAATTTTGTCCGATACATTCATAATTTCCAAAAGCTGGACACGGGAAAGTTCTCGAGATCTCAACAGTCCAGCTCTCATATCTTGCCAACACTCTCAAACTTTATACTTTGCCTGCTGAGCACGCGACCTCAACGTAGTTCTGCATTTGCCTAGTTCAAGTGTCAGATTGCAACTGGACAAATAGCCGCTACTGGGTACCCTGTAAACAATGCTCATACTACCACACAAATCCTGACAAATACGCCCACTGTTAGTCTAATGCCGGAAAAATCGCGAAAACGTTTTTAGAAATCATAACACCTCTCATACTCTGTAAATCCTGAAGACAGTCTTAAGCTCTTAGCATGTACCAAGAAATTCGGATGCATTATGTAAATCCTTAGTAACTACAGTTAGGCAACCTCAAGGAAGATCTTTCACTGCTGCAGACACTACTCATCTGGCTTGTTCTGTGGCTTAATATTAAATAATACAAAAACATGATGACAATTCAAACTGCAACTTTATAAAAACCAACAACACTACACCAAAAGTTGAACAAATACCACAGCAACAGTTTTGAACTCTGACATGTTGCAAATGGCGAAAGTAATAATTTACTGAAAACAGAAACACAACGAAAAACAGTCAGCATAACTGAGAATTATATCGCGCAACTACAATTCACGACAGCAACAACACACGCAACAGAAAACATGCATTGCTATAACGCTAAAATAATAAAACATTAAATCAATCAATACACAGCAAAGAAAGGCAATTCGAAGCTCATGCTTGGCTCCTTCTTTGGCAACTCACTACTCACAGGAAAAGATGATTGCATTGTTTTGGTCACATGCAATGCACAGAAGACTCCAGAAGATCAAAACAGGTACTTCACTGGGTTCCTGTTGAAAAAAACCGAGGTCGGCCACGCATTACCTGGAAAGACAGCATCTGGAGAGAACCGATGGACACGGCATGGAATGCCGTCTGTCTCAAGGCACTGGACATAGATGAATGGAAAGAACGGACTGCTTGATGTGCTAGTCACTGGAAGGATGAAAGTCTAAGGTAAGGTCAGTGGCATGGTACATGTTATTTGCAGGCATCCGTTTGTACCTATGTAAGCATGCAACACGATGCCTTCAGAAATACTTGAGTGTGAGTGAGTGAGCAGAGGTTTAACGTCCTACTCGACACTTTATAGGTCATTTCGGGGACGATTTTTACAGGCCAGATGACCCAAACAACAGCGTCGAAGCACTGAAGGAAGCCACCACTGCACTGTGTTACAATATGAACTAGGCTAAGTGTAGGCAACCGCCTCTAGGCTAATCACAGCGTAAGGGTCCCAGTACGACAAAAACCCAATCTGCTGGACCTATAAGCTGCCTAGAACATCATGCAACAAGAGCATTGCACTGTGCTATAGTAACTAGAGCAGCTGTGTTAATGTTCCCTCTTTTACTCCAGACCGTCATCAGTAATCAGATGAGGCCACGGAGGTTGAGGGGTGCCTGGTTTAGTCGCCTTTAACGACATCCGGCCAGGAGACGGAGTGGGTCTATTCTAAGCCCCGGAACCCACACGGGGTAGAAATACTTGACTTAGAAAGTACATTTTCGGTATGTAGGCAGGTCACGTTCAGAAAGTACAGGTCAAGTTCACACGTGAAAGTCATTAGGTCTTAAGTCAAATTCGGTAATGTAGTACAGCATGCACAAAAAATTATCTTAGAGCAACGAAATGCAACAAGAAGCTTTGTGCTCCTTCACTGGCGCTACAGTTATACTGTGTCTGTAATGCATATCCTTCGTGTAACTGATTAACATGGATAAGCATGGTCAAAAAACTATAAGTTTATACAGTATGAAATAAGAATGACAATACGTTATGATATGACAATACATTATGTATGCAGAAAACTGACAGGTCGAATTAAGCCAAAACATTAATGATGAAAAACTAAAATTAAAAACGACTCAGAAAAAACTCTGATAAAAGGCCACAAAACCTGCTAAGGCAGTTCAATAAAGTATGCATTACACCAAGTCATGGTACATGCAGTACAGAATACACAAGCTGTAGTCACTAACAAAAATATTCAGTATAAAACCAGCAACTGCTTTCTAAATTAAAAAAGCCAATTTTGATGTTTGCTAAGAAAAATATTTGACGACTTTACAGTTTCCGGTGGCACAGAGTAATAGCAACTGTTTGACTGCAAAAAATGAACGAACTTGAAACGTTAACATGAGAGTGAGCAAAACCGGTCCAAAACAAGTTGTCACAAAATGTCATAATCTCGGGAATGGTACACTGGGAATTCACATCCTCTGTGAAATCAATGCACTATGCGCTGGACTGCGGCAGAAAGAATGCAGGTTCTATGTTGTCTGCGTCCGTCGTGCTGTGAGGGGTGGTCGGAGTACTGGCGTCGTCACCCGAGAACATATCGACGTCGGAGGACAAGACACGGAACACTGCACGACCGTTGATCTGACTCTGGCTTAGCTGCTGAAACACTGTGTCAGCTTCTTCCACTGGAAATACGCTGTACACTGGTGGAATTATCTGCAACAGTCATCATCGCATGTATTTGAGTTCAGCAACACATGGAGATCGGTTGGTGCCTAGAATGAAAATTGATAAATTATGGACGATGCAGTTTTGCAGTCTCTGGACCCTGCGTTTTGAATGATCTTCCACCGACTCTACTTCTTCCAGCTCACTCACACAGTTCCAGAGCAATTTATAATTATGAATAAACCAGACACGACATTTTGGAACTTTCCTGGCTGTTCAAGACTACTCACTTAAAATTTTAAATTGTACAAAAATTAAAATTCTTACTAGTACTAAACAAAACGTTCTAATCTATCATCACGCAAGTTGTACAGTACAGACAGAACAGTGCGGTGAAAGGTTACGCTTGTATACAAGTGAGACCGTAAATAAAATTGTAAAATCAACAACAAAATGGCTATCAAGTCTCAAGTTATGAAAAGGCCAGGCATGACTTTCCGTTGGCATGTTAACATGAACAGAAATAACCAGTGATGCCACTGTTAACACAGTTGAACAACAAGATGTCAGTTCAGTGCCGACCTGCTTGTCAGCCACAAGCTGGACAAGTTCGGAGAGCTGACTGCGAGTGCCACGGTGTACACCGAGCACGCTCTGCTGATATCTGGCAATGCTATGCAGTTGCAGCGGAACTTCATACTTGGAATTTCCACCCACCACCAGCACGCCACCCTGTAAACACACGTGCCTAGTTTCACTACTGAATGCACAAAGAAACAGACCTGTGTCTTTACTAGTGATATCATCCAGCAAGAAAACAAAGACTGAAACTAATGGTTTTTGATTTCTGTTACTGAGATTCGGAACTACTGGAATTACAGTAATTAACAAATGAAAACCAAATTTCAAAGAAAATAAAATAAGAATGAAAACAAGTAAAAAACAACAGAAAACTAACATACGAATATTTTGCTTGCTAATTTTAATAACATAACATGCAAAAACTGAAGTCAGAAATTCAAAATCAGTGTTACAAATTTATAATTCTGTGATTTTAAAAGTTACAACTGAATTATTTCATTCACATAACTAGAAATATAACTAAAACAAACGAACTCTTAAAACGGAATTTAAACAAAGATAGGATTACTCTGACAGCTATAATTATACATACTGAATGTCATTTGGATGCTCAACTGAATTTACAAAATCAATGCACCCTAAGCCAGAATTCACATTCACAACAACGGTGAAACAATACTTGCAGCTGAATCACCTCAATTCTACACAATGTTTATGTCACTGTATTGGACCAAGGCATATTTTATCTAGACTACAAACTACCAGTATCCTCAACAAGCGGCCAAACTAAGTTCGCAAAAACCACATCAAATGTTCCTACACTTTACAATGGGCCAAATTTTCCCCCACCCACTGCACCATGACCTGTCGAGCTAATCTTCACTGTTCAATACTGTGTGAAATGCATGCCTCTTTGAGCACTCTGGTGGCACGGCTGACGGTGCGTGCAGAACTGACAAAGTCAATAACGGCGTCCAGTCCGCCTTTACAGACATTCCTGATCCTCATGTCAATGTATTCCTCATGCACTGACACACAGCATACAATAGGAACATTAACTCACTCACTATTATTCATATAAAGTCTAAAATGGCTGACAGACTGCAGCACCAAAAGAAAAATTGGAACAACTTGAATGCTAAAAAGTAGCACAGTTACTTTGATGTGACAGACAACAGTCAGTACAAATAGTCTGACGAAAAACTTATCACCCAACTGCAAAGAATTTTGCCCAAAATTACAACCGTGCCACTTAGATTTTAAATTGTAGTGTGTGTGTGCTCCGATTTGTAGAAATGGTGTCAGAACACGACATGGTAGTCTAGTCTTGATGGTCCTGTCAGTGACAACCCAGTAAAAGAATGCACCATCAAAATTCTATGCTAAAAGGTGCTAAAAAGTACACAAAATAATTAAGCAAGTTGCATATTGAAAAAAATAATAACAGTAACCACCAAATATCACTGATATGGTTAGTGAGATTAAGAGAAACGCAGAAAACGGGAACCACTGTAGGTACTTAACTAGTCTAAAGAAAGAACATGGACAGACAGTGAACAGTGACACTAAAAATTGTAAGAACAAAGCTTACATGCTTCACTCCAGTGAATGACGTCATAGCAGCCATGTTCCTTTGCTACGAGCAACTTTTCAATCTAAGTACAATACACAGCAAAACAATCACAGCACCTGAACAGCATTGAAATTTCTTTTACACATCACTGCTAACTACGACCTTTCATAAAACGGCAGCTCTGCGAGACAAACCAAAAACAAATCCCCAAAACCAAGACACGAAATCAGACACATCTTATACAAACAGCAAATCTTCAGACCACTTTGATCTCGCAGAATAAACAGCGATGAAAGCTACATACGCTGGTGTCGGCAACTGTTAGCCGTACACGCGACTGGTTTGCCCCGAGGTAGTACTCTGCCACTCGCAGTGTCCACAGACCAAGTCCACCAGCTCCAACAATCAATATATTGATAATATCTGCAAATGACATCATGCACTGTCAGTCCCTGATAACCCATAGGAAACCTAAACTCCGGGCACTCGCCCACATAGTGAGTGAGTGAGCAGTTTCTTAACGCCCGGAGCTCATTGGAAGCGGCTATTCCAACATCCTCCCGCCACCATTTTTAACTATCACTTCTCTCAAACCACACCTTTATTTTACTTTTATTTCAGATTTCTAACACTAAAAAAGAAGAATTTGACTAGTATTATAATTTTCAATTCTTCTTTCTTCGTGTTACAAATCTGAAAGAAAAGTGTGGTTTGAGCTAAGTGATAGTTAAGAATGGTGGCGGGAGGATGTTGGAACAGCCAGTCAGACTGTATAGCTTGACCAATCACATCGCTATAGCATTTCCGCCATTGCCTCCTTTTAGACACACACAACAGTGTGTTTCGCCGACATTCCGCAGCATCTAACTCTGTCAATCCTGGCTCATTTTCAAAATGGAGACTAGCAAAAGACGTCAAATACCGACGACGAACGCATGTCCAAATTTCAGCTTCAGAGGCCTTCGCAAAAAAAATTAGTTACACTTTTTCGTGACTACTTCCGTCACGCTTATAAATTGCACACTAGTCAGCGACAATGCAGTACACGCACGGGCGAGTTTACTATGGCCGCAGCCAGCCGGGCCTCTGGCCCGACCCGCGCTGCGCCCGGAGTAAAACTAATTATACATAAGTACCTATAAAGATTAGTTTAACATACCTGTCATGATAAAGTAAAGTAGATGACTTATATAGCACTCCGGAAAGCAGAATTAATAACAGATGAACAGACAGATGGATGGACAGTGCCATAACATAGTATGCTAGCTGTCTTGAGACAAGCACATAAAATGAATAAATGACAGAACTGTAAAAATGCTGGCACAGTTTAAGATCAAATACTGACAGTAATATTTCCACACGAAACAGTCATGTGTTCAGGACTGACCGGAAGAATTGCTCAGACGCTCTTCAACAAATGGACGAATTCGCTGGACGGCAGCGTAGGCGGCGAGGGCCCCGCACGGCAGAATGGCAGCAACATCAAGTGACAGACTGTCAGGCAGTTTGATTATGTTTGACACATCTTTGACCAGCAGGTATTCCGCATAGCTGAACACAACACGAATGGCGCTGGACAATACAGCTCTTCGGCTACTAACAAATGGCAACATTTCACAGACAAATACGGCTCCAATCAACAATGTTTATCACTATTCATTAATGCAGTGATTCTCTTCAGCTACGGTACCATTATACTGAAACAAGCAAATCAGCCTTGAACAGGATGTCATCCTTGTTACATTTCGACCACGAGTTTTGAAAAGTCTACTATGTCCACCCTTAACAACCAATTTCACGAAGGTCAGTCCACTGACTATGACACTGCCTTATACCACCAACTCATGGCACTTTTGTTACAGATTAACACACAGTTAACGAACCCAGTTTCTGTAAGTTCTTCATCGTTAGTCGGGTAGATGACCACACGATCTCCAGCCACTAAGGAGCAGTCGCTGACAGATGGACAAATCTCGTCAATGATCCCGGAAACTTCAAACCCTACGAACACAACAGTTAGCGAGTTGTTAGATCTGCCACCTGGTATACAGACACAATTTTGGAAATGGGTCTTTTCAGGTAGTTTGTGCGCCAGTAATAACGACCAAACTTATGACAACCAACCAACAAATAAATAATACGCCAAAAAAATTGAAAATAACACATCACAAAAATAGATGCACAATAAACAAACTGCTCATATCATATGAGTGGGGACACTGAGGCATGCTCCAACAAGGCTGTGAGTTGTACAGCTGATGATGTCCCCTGACTCCAGCAGCTTCATCAGTTCTGTGCTCAGTAGCATTTTAAACCAGGGGGATTGCCAGTCCATTCGTAGTAATTTTTCGGTTATTACTATTAGTGCAATTTTGACGATATAATTATTTGTTTTTGAAAACATTGGGAAAATGTGTAAAAATATAGAAAATTACCGTTATTTTAGTTGCCACCCATACGATATCAATGTATCAAAAAACCAATATCTAAAATGCTGATATCGATATGATACCAATAATACTGATATTGGCGACACATCGCCGATATTTCGATATATCGACCCAGCTCTAGCTGACAGTGTTGTGTTGTGAAACTTTCATGGCACCAGCTTTGTCTGTTGTTTATATTTTCCGTGAAAGTTATCTTCGATTTAAACTTAAAATTTTTTATTCCTTTTGTTGAGTTTTCTTTTCACCAATTTGTTGACAAACATGCTGTACTGGTGCTAAGCAAAAACCTTACATTAAATTTATCCGTTACAGTAACGGATGAAGTACAAAACGTATTTGTTGTCTCTGCTGAATATCAATGCAAGATGCAGAAGACGAAAGTGACTGACTGGAAGACTGGTGCGGCGTGACCGCAGACTCCCAGATCTTTGTGCCGAGCCACAATCGCACGAACTGCGATTGTGGCTCATAAACTATAAAATCCAGTAATGTTTGCATGTGTCAGTTTTACAGTAATAAATATATGACAGACAAAAGGAATGGCCGTAATAGACACTCTGTTACAATGAAATGCAGCACGTAGATGGCAGACCTGGGAAGAGTGATGTGTCAAGGACTCCCTGCATGCGAGGACGCCTCTGGCCGCTGTTAACAACCTGGCAGTCAGTGTAGCATGCTCCAGCAAAGCACACCTATCACATCAACCAGACAATACAAACAATCTCCTCAATCTCCGGGATGAGTTGGCTGCCACCCGCGCTATACTCCATTAAAATTTTCGTTGGGCTATACTCGAGATGTTAACGTTACCTTGATCCTGGCGCCGCCTCTGCACAGTCCAGGGATAGGAGAGTTGTCGTCAAGCTCGAAGCTGTCGGCGATGCTGAGCCTGCGAATACAGCGCATCTGTCTGCTGGTCGACGACGACGACGACGAAGCTGCCAACATTTCTACGACTTTGCGATTTACACTACCACAGCTGACTTCAGAAACCGGCGTTCAATTCAACAGACGACAGACGACACCAACGGATATACAAACTACTTCGTTTCGTAGTTCAGTAACTTTGTCTCGTAACACGATACGTCGACTGAACGTACGAACGCGAAAAATTGCGATTAAATCAGCTAAAAAGCAGAAAATTCGTCACTATGTCAGCACACAACGAATGACATCATTCGAATGATAACCGTACCGAAGCGGGCTGTCAGTCATTCGGTGTGCACGTGAGAGACGCGTGTTTACATTGGCTGCACAGCGGCCTCGTGACCCCGCCATGACCTCCACGTGACCACACAAAGGAGTCTCTCGCCGGGATTCCCTTTCGTCATTCATTGTTTGGGTCACTGCCAAAAGCGAAACGTAATAATGTTATTTTCCGTTCACGCCGTAGTAGTCAGCTGTATGGCACGAAGGTGCGTGCGGAGTGAACCCTTTTTAGCGAGTGCATGGCTAGTAGATCGATAGATAGATAGATAGATAGATAGATAAACTTATTTATATAGCGCCTATATACTCAAAAGAGTCTCTAAGTAGTAGTCTCGTAGTCGGCTGATAGGTCCACACCCTATCTTAAATGTCTCTAGTCTGTAGCTTTCTCGATTTACCGGTGTGTAGTACAGAAGTTGAAAAGTGCAGTGTCCCTTTCCGCAAGTCGAACAGGACAGCTATCGTCCGTAATCCGTACAATAGGCTACAGTGTATTAATTCGTGTGTCTGTCCGTTTGCACCTTAATGTTTAAAACCACAGCAGCGGACACACATCACATCACATATAGAGAAAACAGATGCAGGCCTTGACAGGCCTCTGTATCTGAGAAATAAATGTTAGGATAAAACTTTAAAATCACAAAAATTACTAATCTAATATAATGCGGTTACCAGTGCCACGAAGATCTGCCTTGTGGTTATACATTGGTTAGACCAGAATTTATCTAAGCGGTTTTTAAAACAGTTAACAGTATCAGCAGAAACTATATGGTTTGAGAGACTATTTCATATGGGTATTACCCGATTAGTAAAATTAAATTTCCTTAAATCATAACAGCAGTGATGCTGAATTAGTTTATATTTATTACCCCTAGTCCTTATTACATCATCTGATAATTTCACAATATCT